>ERZ791573.1179-NODE-1179-length-10752-cov-2.328316_pt1 | contig 10752 bp, 14 predicted proteins | sample MGYA00509971_ERZ791573 | MGnify/ENA primary metagenome ERZ791573 (study PRJEB30046, sample SAMN00791921) | human gut metagenome | study: EMG produced TPA metagenomics assembly of the A metagenome-wide association study of gut microbiota in type 2...
CGAAGACATTGCAGATGTAGTATCCCGTTGGACAGGCATCCCTGTCAGCAAGATGCTGCAAAGTGAAAAAGATAAACTGTTGCACTTGGAAGAAGAACTTCATCAACGTGTAATTGGTCAGGACGAAGCGATTGAAGCGGTGGCAGATGCTGTGCGCCGTAGCCGTGCCGGATTGCAGGACCCGAAGCGGCCGATCGGTTCGTTTATCTTCCTCGGTCCGACGGGTGTCGGTAAAACAGAACTTTGCAAGGCTCTTGCAGAGGCAATGTTCGGTGATGAAAATGCAATGCTCCGTCTTGATATGAGTGAATATATGGAGAAATTTGCTGTTTCCCGGTTAGTCGGGGCACCTCCCGGATACGTAGGATACGAAGAAGGCGGACAGCTGACGGAGAAAGTGAGACGTAAACCTTATTCGGTAGTATTATTGGATGAGATTGAAAAAGCACATCCGGATGTTCTGCAGTTCTTTTTTCAGATATTTGACTCTGGTATTATCGAGGATTCTGAAGGTAAGATGATATCTTTCAGAGATTGTCTCATAATAATGACATCGAACCTTGCTAGTGAAAAAATCATAAGTGTATGGAATGATGGTGAAAAAAATAATGAAAAAATAAAAGAAATGCTTCTTCCTTTATTTAATGCGCATTTTGGGGCAGCATTTATGGGAAGAGCTAACTTAATTCCGTTCACACCGTTGCATACCAAAACTCTTAGAGATATCGCACTCATCAAAATTGATAAGATCTGCCAACGTTTTGAACAGGCATCTGATCAGATGTATAAAATAGATTACACTGATTCTTTAATTGAGTGGATTACACATCATTGTCAATGTGACAAGTCTGGTGCAAGGGATATAGATGCAATACTTAACAGAACGGTTCTTCCTGTCCTTGCTAGATGTTTGATTGACTCCGAAGATAATAAAACAACAAAAAAAATAAGGATGTCAGTAAGAAAAAACAACATTACATTATGTAATTTGTAATTCACCTATTTTGATTTTTCCTGTAAGGAAGTCAAATTAAGTCAAAAATATCTGGTTCACACATGGCGATGTGCCGGGTGTGGCGCGTAGCACCGTAACTGGAACAGTTATTCAACTGCGGTGCCTGAAGTGCAACCCGAAGGTGAAAGTCCTTCGCATACCCGGTACGGAGAAATGTTAGCAGAAGGTTAGGGGTTCAAAGTAAAATCTGTAGAAAACCTGATACAAAATACTCGTCTGACGAACAGGAAGAGATTAAGCAACTGTCTTGAACGTAAAAATCATGGAGCAACATGATGGTACGATTCATTCCATTCTTCGTGCTTTCTGAGCATTGCGTTCAGGATAGTCAGCAACTTGCGCATACAGGCAACCAGCGCCACTTTTTTGGCTTTTCCGGCTGCAAGCAGACGCATGTAAAACGCCTTTATCCCGGATTAAACCGGGTTGCCGCAAGAGCAGCCATGTACGGGGCAGCTCTTGCCCCCGCTCGACTGCCAAAAATGGTTCGTCGACCGCGCATGGTTCCCGAGTCCCGGTTTACCGGAGCAACACCTATAAGTGCACTGATTTCACGTCTCGGGAGGTTGCCCAGTTCTGGTACTTCTGCCAGCAATGCAGCAGCCGTCATGGTGCCAACACCTTTGATGCTACTCAGACGTTCAGTAAGCTCTTTAAAATGACTCTGAATGTGCCTGTTCATATCTTCATCGATCCGGACAAGTTCATTCTCCAGAGCCTGGAGATGATATTAATGCTTTTTCTTGCGGATGTGCAGGATGCAGACGGTTACGCTCAGCCACCAACATGGTAATCAACTGGCGTCTGCGTACCACCATTGCAGCAAGCACCTGACGTTCGGCATCCGGCAGAGCCCGAATAAAGCGTTCCCGTTCCGGATGGCGATTAATGACTTCAGCCATCTGAGCAAGCACTCTGGCGTCAATGCGGTCAGTCTTTGCCAGGTATCCCATTGCACGGGCAAAGTCTCTGGTAGTAGCAATGTCCAGTGTCGCTTTGGAAACATCAATTCCCACACAGAGTGGATTTGGCAGACTCATGATTACCCATCCTTGCAAATGCGTTATGGAGTACGGACAACTGTTCGGGTTTCAGATGAGTGGCTCAGTGTATGCGCCAAACGCTTAATCATGGGCTATAAACCTAGGAGACAACAGGCTGCATACACATTGCCAAATCTAATCGCTGTTATATTAACCAATTTTCAAGATACAAGGTGATCGAGTTAAGATGGTATACATTCCAATACTCACACTGTGACGAAAAAATGTCAGTGCCAACTGCACGGGTTAATATAATAAAGTGGTCCAGGAAATCGTCCGCATTCCCAAAACGGTCAACAATCTTGGCGTTAACAGAACCGGCAGGCACAAGCAGAAAAACCTCGTGTATTACTCCCGGTAACTCAGCCTGTTTACCACCTAAGTCTTGAGGTGGACAGGAACAGGCCGACAGAAGTCAGTCGACATCGTAGTAATGCGCAAACAGGTTGTACTAAGGACAGGACATAATTTTAACCGTGACTACGACATCTGAACCCAATGATGACGGATGAAGCACAAGTGCAAGCAACTGGGGTTATTGTCAGCAGCAAAGAAGGCGGGCTATTCAGCCGTAAGAACGGTATTGCATAATGTTTCCTTACTGATCTCTCATTACAATGAGGACCATATTCATGGCGTCTGCATTGGCGAACAGATGCAAGTGATTTAATAACAATGACTTAAGAAAATGGATAAAAATTTTATACTAGATCTTACTGTAAATACTACTGACCCCAAAAATAATAAAGAATTTCTTTGGCTTAGTTATAGTATGAATCACTTAAGACCGATAAAATATGAAAAATCATATTGGATGACATTGGAAAAAAGATGTCTATCTTTATTCAGGGAAAACGGATATGACCTTCAGACCGGAGCATGGTTCTGTCTTATTTCCGCTCATCTATATAGCTGGGAAGGACTAGCGATTTCCTCATGGAAATTTGCTGATTCATTTGTTAAACATAGAAAATGTTGGCCTCAGGCTACGGCCACTCAAATGCGAATTAACATTCTTGCCTGGTATATTAAAAATGTTATTCCTGCCATACAGACTTTGCCTGATGATGAAAAAACTCACTCCTCATTAACTTTACTGGAGGATGCATTAACATTATTGACGGAACTTGAGTATAATCTTCTTTCCGGAAAATGTTCTGTTCTTTCAGCCATGCTAGCTGAACTCAAGAGACAAGAAAGTGATAATTCTGAGCATCATGACTCTGAAATCCCTGATGCAGAAAAGGGGCAACTTTTTAGCAGGAGTTTATCCCCGCCAGTTGACTCAAATGATAGCACAGAACAAAAGTATAATACTTTGGTAAATAACCGTAAAAGAAAACGCATACATTATAACGTCATTCCATTTATATCAGGTGTTTTAATAACTATTTTTATAAATTGTTTAGGAAAGCCGGAAACAGCACTGAAGCTCAGGAGCATCATACCAGATAGTATTCTTACTGAAGTAATTATGACTTTTTCAGGATGTTCAGGATTCACACCTGATACAACAGACGCCTGGTCTCAGCTCAGCAGGAAAATTGATGACTTTACAGAAACACTGAATACAATTGAAAATAATGGAGGTTATATTACCATATCTAAGTTAAAAACGATTGCTTATGATATGAAAAATACTTTCCTTGAGTATGAAACTCCGGTGAATATAAGAATATCAAAATTAAATAATAATATGAATATGGATAAAAATGATATTAACAGAGAAATTGAAATAATACAGCATCATATTAATAAGTTCAACTGTGAGATTAGTGAATTAAAAATTAGAAATCGCAGTATAAAGATGTAGTCTCATACTGTAATTTAATATAGATATAGTTATTTTAATGTGTGGCGGTAATTTATGGACTTTATGTATAGAGTAGATATGAAACACCAGTGGCGTCCGGGGATAGGTGGATTTGTTGATCTGAACTGTGGTTGGTATTGTCAGGATGCTTTACTGAACTGGTATTGTAATAAAAACAATCTGTCCTATCCTTTATTAAAGGATAAGGCAAAACGGAGCCGATTAAGTTATGGTTTTTCCCCTGAGGATAGTTTTTGTCATAGAATTTTTCTCCCTAGAAATATTGAGTATTACAAATACGCCCTCTTAAAATATGGGCCTATTATAGCCTCTGGTAAAATAGGTATGGCTGACTTTGGATTTTTAGGGGGGGTCAATCATTATGTTTTAATTACTTCAGTAAATATCAAACATAGTAAAATAACAATACAAGATCCATTAAATTTCAATTGGGGGAGACTTGGGTATTCAAATTATAGTATATATGATTTTTACAGGACCACAGATAAAATAAATGAAACACTGGTTATTAATAAATATAAGGTCAGTCTATTTTTTGGTGGTTAAAACACCGCTACGTATATATAGTTTGTTAAGAATGTTGTATTGATATGAAACTTTCTTTGTAAATAATTGGAAAATTATGAATGTTGATTTCGAGTTTCATTTAAACCAAATGAAGTTTATAGGGTCAAGAATTTTAGATGTCTCTTTACATAAGGGGGGTTGTTTATCTATGTGCATTGATTTTATAGACAGACGGCGAAAAAAACTACCATGTAATTTTATTTATTTCAGTCAACTTTATAGGTTCGCATCCTATCAAAGAGCTTTAAGTTATGGAGCTGAAGCCGGAAAGATACAGGATGCAGTTCTATCTCCAAATGGAAGATTTAGGATTGGGGATAGAAAGCATGCATATTTATTTTGGGAGGCATGCCCAAAATATGAATTTCATCCGGCATCATTACCTGATGGTGAATTTATAATTAATGTTGTATATGTCCATGACTGTCATGCAATTGCCATACATAAAGACAAATGTGGAATTGAGGATCTTTGATCCAAACGAAGGATTGTTTAAATCAGAAGATGTAAATACTCTAAAATTATATCTACAGGAAAAAAACAAAAATATATGTCGGTATATTTACATATATCGTTGTCAGTAATTATTGATGTATACAACAGAGCGGTTGATATGAACTGACCTGCTCTCCGTTGATTAGACGTGTTTTTCCGACGAACAGATCATCATCCTCGCAAGGCCGAAGTTGTGATTTCTGCCCGTGAGCTCTGCCGTAAGCAGGCTATTTCCGATGCCACTTTTACACCTAGCACAAGAAGTATGGCAGTATGGAGGTGTCCAAGGTTAAGCACCTGAAGTCGCTTGAGGAAGAGAACGCCAGACTCAAGAAGCACTTGATCATATTTCTGCGATCAACACCAATCGTATTTAGAAACACACCTGTTCGATCGGATGACAAGACTTGAACTGGAAACTAATTATTTTTAACAATTAATTTCATAGAATTTATTTCTATTTCCCAATAAAACATAGGTTTATTCTAAATAGGGTGATTATGATTATTTTTTTCTTCCCGTTTCTAATGGATGAGAATGATCTATTTCTTGAAAGTGAAGTTGAATTTCAAAATAAAAAAGGTAATAAATGTTATGGTATCAGAGCATCTGATAAAACTCCGTTACACTTTTTAAAAAACCAAGACACATTATATGTTGTAGCTCATGGCAATACATCAGTTATTGGTACAGGTTCAAAAACAGGTCCAACATTAACTCCTAGACAACTAGCTATTTTATTACTTGAACGACGTCTGCCAAAAAACTTTGTCGATATCAGGATATTATCCTGTCATTCAGGAATACATTCTAAGACCCCCGCCTTCGCACAACAATTAAAAGAGATCATGGTTGATTATGGATATAAGAGTCTAATTGTGACAGGATATCTAGGAGAGATAGACATTTCAAGAGATTGGAGACTAAGAAATATAGATACAATAGACTTTTACGCTACTCACAAGAAAGGAATAATACCGCATGAAAGCTATTTGAATGAACAGAAAAAAATACTTTGCAACTCAGAACTAAAATTTTCCCTCTCTGATTTCAAGAAAAAGTTCTAGATATTATTACATGTGCAAATCAGGGTCTTCTCCGACCATAACAGGAAGACTCTGAACGCCATATTCAGTTTCCAATAGTTGAGCACTCTCCCAGCTTAAAGCGCTCCCGATTGCGGTATCCGCTGGCTTTTATTCTCAGCAGCATGATCTTGCTGTTCAGTGCTTCCGCATTTCCGTTTGATACACCATGGCACCAGGCGTTCGGATACCGTACAACCTTTTCCCTATCATTTTAGCTGCGTTCTTCATCATGGAGACGTCACTGTTAACCGCCAGCGCCAGCCATTGCACCTTTCCTCGCTCCATGGTCTGCTCCAGATATCCTTTGCCAGTTCTTTCAGCACTCAGCGCTGGCTCGTCCGCTTCATCTGCGCACTCAACCATATCAGCTGTTCCTGCCAGGATTCAGTCATCCACTTATCGCTGTACTGTACTGCCGCAGGAAGCGAATTCCCTTTGCCTGACGACGATTTTCAACAGTAAAATGCAGATGTTCATTCTGGTGGGTTTTATCCACCACCTCACCCAATTGTTTCGCCACATGAAAGCGATCGAATACTACTTTCTCAACCACATTGGGTAAGTGAATGCACGCTGCTCTTATATAGCCTGCATTCATGTCCATTGAGAGTGTTTTGATGGCTAACAACTAAGCATCGGTGAGCGTGCGAAGATAACCAGCAAGACTCTCTGTGTTACGATCATCTGTTAATGCCAGCGCCTGTCCGTCGCGATCAGATATTACTGTCTGAAGAGTGAGTGGGTACCAATAACTTGTTACTTTCTCCTCACAAGCTTCTATTTTTACCAAAAAAATATCTAACACATCTTAAGTATACAATAAATTATATTACGGCAGCTCTTTCTTCAGTACGTTGAATCAGAAATTATGAATAAGATATATTCTCTTAAATTTTGGGTAATGACTCCAACTTACTGATAGTGTTTTATGTTCAGATAATGCCCGATGACCTTGTCATGCAGCTCCACCGATTTTGAGAACGACAGCGACTTCCGTCCCAGCCGTGCCAGGTGCTGCCTCAGATTCAGGTTATGCCGCTCAATTCGCTGCGTATATCGCTTGCTGATTACGTGCAGCTTTCCCTTCAGGCGGGATTCATACAGCGGCCAGCCATCCGTCATCCATATCACCACGTCAAAGGGTGACAGCAGGCTCATAAGACGCCCCAGCGTCGCCATAGTGCGTTCACCGAATACGTGCGCAACAACCGTCTTCCGGAGCCTGTCATACGCGTAAAACAGCCAGCGCTGGCGCGATTTAGCCCCGACGTATCCCCACTGTTCGTCCATTTCCGCGCAGACGATGACGTCACTGCCCGGCTGTATGCGCGAGGTTACCGACTGCGGCCTGAGTTTTTTAAGTGACGTAAAATCGTGTTGAGGCCAACGCCCATAATGCGGGCTGTTGCCCGGCATCCAACGCCATTCATGGCCATATCAATGATTTTCTGGTGCGTACCGGGTTGAGAAGCGGTGTAAGTGAACTGCAGTTGCCATGTTTTACGGCAGTGAGAGCAGAGATAGCGCTGATGTCCGGCGGTGCTTTTGCCGTTACGCACCACCCCGTCAGTAGCTGAACAGGAGGGACAGCTGATAGAAACAGAAGCCACTGGAGCACCTCAAAAACACCATCATACACTAAATCAGTAAGTTGGCAGCATCACCTCCCTGTTTAAAATCATAATTTGGTTGTTCTGTTCTTGAGTTATTAAGTAGAGTTCTTATCAGTGTTTGCCAAGCATGATTGATAAATTTATTTTCTGATTCTTTAAAATATCGTCTGATTAAAGCACATAAATCTTCGACACTTTTCTGACGAGCGCTAGCTGCCCAACGGCCCCCTTCGGTTTGCACCATTGAACGTTGTACACTGTCTCCTAACTGAGCGATAAATTTCTGTTCATCGTCAAGTTGCATGTTTTCATTTATGATTAATTCATACAAAGCAAGAAAAACAGCTTGATAGTAACGAGGACATTCTTGAGATGAAGATGCATTGCCCAGAATGTGTGATCTAAAGTTCAAATTATTTGCATCAAATAATTTTTGAATCATCTCATAAACGAAGAGGTAATTATTGACAATTTTATCTGCACCATTTGTCTGAATGTAATTCTCTAATTGAGTTCGTGTATGGATTGCATGACTCGTCGAACCTTCACCGTAAAATGTATCGAGCGATGTTGATCCTGATGTTGGCTTATCATCTAAAAATATATAGCCCAAGATATTTGCAACTAACTCTTCATCGTCAGAGTCTCTAATGCTAGGCCTACTAATGATATGATTTCTAATATAGAAATGATTGTCTATATTTATTCCATAATCGAGTCCATCATTGCAAATTGATATGTTATGTATTTTATTCAGTCCCATTATATCGCTATGTGTAGTATCTCCTCTTATAATTGTCGATATTTTCCTTACTAACTCTGAAAAATTACTAACGCACCCCGCACTTCGTAGTTCTTGTTTTGATAAAATTTTACCATTGGAATTTATGCGTCGAAACACTTCGTCAATGTGGTCCTCTGTTGAAGAGTATTCAGATATAGCAAATCTATAGCGAGCAATTAATGTAGAACTTTCGCGGGATAGCACTGGCTCTTTTTGTTGAAGTTTACCACTGTCTTTTAGTTGTTTTGTTAATGCAATGGCATCTAAATTAAAGTATTTACCATTTAATGAAAATCGCTGCTCAATAAAACTCATTAAAGCTTCTAGTCTTTGCATTCCATCAAGGATTTCTCTTTTGTTGTCAATGGAAACAAACAATAGCAAAGGGATAGGGTATTGCTGAGTCATTGATGAAATCAGTGCTGTTTTCTCTTCGAGGGACCATACTAATTTTCTTTGGTATCTTCGATTTATAATTAATTTATCATCCAGATACCACTCGTATAATTCTTCTGCTGTCTTGGAGTCAATATCTAAGTTTTCATTAGCCATTAGATGTATCTCGAGTATTTAGTTAAGAAACTGATAGGTCAGTATTTGCATCAATGTTCATTGAATTTGTATCCGAAGTCAATCTGATGTAGGAACTTCAAAACTGCGCAAAACACGCAAATACGCACAAGAAAGTAGGGCTGCGCTTGGAATTCGGAAAATAAACCACATCAAAACTACTTTTTAGCCAAATAACGTTTGGGAATCACCAGAATGGTGGGACAACAGCGGTTTTAGTGCCCTAAATCGTACGTTTTCATCCAGTTGCCCCTCAAACCCCATGTTCAAGTCAGAATAGTGGACAGGCGGCCAAGAACTTCGTTCATGATAGTCTCCGGAACCCGTTCGAGTCGTTTTCCGCCCCGTGCTTTCATATCAATTGTCCGGGGTTGATCGCAACGTACAACACCTGTGGTACGTATGCCAACACCATCCAACGACACCGCAAAGCCGGCAGTGCGGGCAAAATTGCCTCCGCTGGTTACGGGCACAACAACAGGCAGGCGGGTCACGCGATTAAAGGCCGCCGGTGTGACAATCAGCACCGGCCGCGTTCCCTGCTGCTCATGACCTGCGGTAGGATCAAGCGAGACAAGCCAGATTTCCCCTCTTTCCATGTCAGATTTCCTCCTGACCAGTCGCCGGTGCATCCAGCCATTCTCGTTCTTCAGCTGATATTTCAGCATTCGGATCACACTGTGCCAGTAGCTCAGCCAGTGAATATTGCGGGCGTCTGTACGGCTCAACAATCAGCCGGCCATTATCAATGACCATGCCAACTTCATTATCTGTGCCCAGAGACAGCGCATTCAGCAGTGCCGGTGGGACGGTCAGCATAACTGAGCCGCCAACCCTCTTCAGTCGGGTGGTATGCATTCTTCACCTCCATAAAAGTTATATTTAAATATAACATCCACTAAAAAAACACACCAGGCTTTAACGCACAATGTTTAATAAAAATATAACTTTCAACCAAACAGTAAACCCAGCGTGGTTGCTTCCATATGCAGCAATACCGGCAGCAGCAGGCCACCACTTCTGATCCTGGCCACTGATGTAATCAACCCCACCAGGAACAGTTCTGCCAGTGTCAGCAGGTTCTGATACTGGCTGTGCGCGGCGACGAACAACAACGACGTTATCAGCGCCCCCAGCCACATCGTCCAGCAGTACCGTGAACGGAAGACGTTCAGCATAATCCCCCGGAACAGCGTTTCCTCATTCAACGGGGCAAGGATAAAGATGGTCAGCAACGTCAGGATCACGTCAGGTATGGACTTATCGGCAAAAAGTTTCGTCATAAATGGCTCAGCAGGCAGAGCCAGCGCCTTACCGAGCAGAAATACACCGACATACACCACGGCCATCGCACCGACCAGCCACGGTACGCCAACGTTGCGCAGCTGACCAACGACCGGTAGCGGAGCTATCCAACGGCGGTATACCAGGAAAACACACAGCAGGTACATCAGAACAGTACCATGACTGAAGAACAAATAGTTTTTTCCTGATCCATAAAGCAGAACGGCCTGCTCCATGACAAATCTGGCTCCCCAACTAATGCCCCATGCAGCCAGCATAACCAGCATAAACTGCAGATATTGATTACGTGTTTGAATCATTGCATCGCCTGTAAATTTTTAACTTGTCCTATTTTTGTCATTACCACGTATATACACATGTATAACAATTCAGATATCGTTACCAGGATATGCCGCATCAGCGGCATGGAAGGCGGCACTCTGTTGTTTCATATGATAC
>ERZ791573.1181-NODE-1181-length-10747-cov-2.203984_pt1 | contig 10747 bp, 9 predicted proteins | sample MGYA00509971_ERZ791573 | MGnify/ENA primary metagenome ERZ791573 (study PRJEB30046, sample SAMN00791921) | human gut metagenome | study: EMG produced TPA metagenomics assembly of the A metagenome-wide association study of gut microbiota in type 2...
GAGTTATTTCGATTTTAATTTGTTTTCAAAAAATTTGCGGACAGCATTCGCTGCCAAATTCATAATCAGCACCAACAGAATCAACACAAGGGCCGTTCCATAAGCAATAGGAAGCTGTGCTTCGATATCGGTTCCGCTTGTTGCCACTACATACAGATGATAAGGCAATGCCATACATTGGTCGAAAACACTTTCGGGCAATTTCGGAAGGAAATAAGCCGCACAAGTAAACAGGATAGGAGCTGTTTCTCCCGATACACGCCCCAGTGAAAGAATCAATCCGGTAATAATACGTGGCATGGCCATAGGAAGCAGGACTTTCCATATAGTCTGCGCTTTAGTAGCTCCCAAAGCCAGACTTCCCTCACGATAACTGTCTGGAATATCCTTAAAAGCCTCTTCTGTGGTACGGATTACAATAGGCAGCGCCAACAGGCCCAAGGTAAATGATCCAGCCAGGATACTGTCTCCAAAACTCAGATAGTTTACAAAGAAAGCCATACCAAACAGACCAAATACAATGGAAGGAATACCTGCCAGGTTATTGGTCATCATGCGGATAAAAGCAACTAACTTGCCCTGCGGAGCATACTCATTCATGTAAATGCCACTCATCACTCCAATGGGGAAGGAAAATAATGCACTTCCTATCATCAGATAAAAAGTTCCGACAATAGCCGGCCATATGCCTCCTTTGGTCATCCCGTCAGTGGGAGCTTCGGTCAAGAATTCCCAATTAATCACTCCAATACCTTTCACCAGAATAAAACCAAGGATAAAGAAAAGCAAAAGTGCTACACCATAACTAAGCATGCGGAAACAAGCGAACATTATCTTCTGTATTCTTTGCTTTTTACGTGTATAAGAAGGATTTGTTTGAATAGCCATGTTTTATTTCTTGAATTTGTTGCGTGCAGAAACAATTTCCACACAAGAGTTGATAATCAGTGTAATGAAGAACAATATTACCCCCAGCAAGAACAGAGACTGATAGTGTGCTCCTCCTGCAGGCGCTTCACCCAGTTCGGCAGCAATCGTAGCAGGGATGGTACGCAACGGTTCCAGAATGCTTGTAGGAATTACCGCAGCATTACCGGTCACCATCAGTACGGCCATGGTTTCACCAATAGCCCGGCCGATACCCAAGACTACTCCTGATGTAATACCCGAAATAGAAAAAGGAATCACTACTTTATAAATGGTTTGCCAGTGAGTAGCTCCCAATGCAAGACTGGCTTCACGCATCATACGCGGACAGCTGCGCATCGCATCTTCTGCCACGGTAATGATGGTAGGAAGTGCCATAATAGCCAATACGATACTTCCAGCCAAACCCGATTCTCCGACGGGAAGATGGAACGTTTTCTGCAGAAAAGGCACAATTACCGCCAATCCGAAAAAGCCATATACGACAGAAGGAATACCATTCAACAACTCGATAATAGGTTTCAGGTACTTACGTACATTAGGATGGGCAACTTCTGCCAGATAAATGGAAACAGCCAGTCCAAACGGCAAAGCAATGAGAATAGCAAAAAAACTTACCCATAATGTACCTCCAATCAAAGGAAGAATACCGAAGATAGGTGAAGGTGTGGCTGTAGGAAACCATTCATCTCCTAACAGTACATCTTCTACAGAGATATTCTCGTCCTGTATAAGTTTCATTCCACTTTCTTTCTCGATGAGCGAATAGGGTACAAATGCAATCATTCCTTTATGCTGCTTCACCAATTCGGCAATCTTCGCTCCAGCCAACTCATATTCGGCTCCGAGTTCTTCTTCTGTATAGATTTTATCAAGATCTTCCAAACGGAATACTTCTACAGGAATATCTTGTCCTCCCAACTCTTTCCAGTTCGTAATTTCTTCATCGAATAAGAGTTTGATTTCCTGTGCACTTCGCTTTACCCGATTATCCTGATTCAATGCCAGCACATAGCCTTTGTCGACCACCGGATTGCTGAACAATCCAACTGCCTCACTAAACAAAAAGCCAATAATCAGCAAAATAGCAATACTGGTAGTAAAGCCACTTATCGTAAAAATACGTCGGGCTATTCTATCAATTATCTTTTTCATAATGTGTTTTTGTGTGTTTAATCATTATCGGGGAATAAATCCCAATTCCAATGTCTTTTCCAATCCTTCTGGCGAATAGATAAACTGAATAAAATCAGACACCCGACTTTCATTCTTTTTATCATAATAATAATACAACGGACGAACAATAGGATACTGTTTTTTCATTGCAGTTTCTACTGAAGGATATACAAAGCTTTTCCCCTGGTCATAAGATACAGAAACAGCCTTTACATAAGGGTTCAGATAAGCAAGCCCGACATATCCGATTGCTCCACGTGTTTGTCTTACTGATTGGATAATTGCTCCCGTTGCAGGCATAGAAAGAATACTACTCATGTAATTCTTATTTTCGAGAACGCTCTCCTTGAAAAACTCATAAGTACCGGAAGAGGTTTCACGGGAATAAACCACAATCTTGGCATCTTCTCCACCTACTTCCTTCCAGTTGGTTATCTTACCACGGAAAATTGCTTCCAATTGTTCACGGGTAAGCTTGCTTACAGGATTTTCCGGATTCACAATGACAGCCAGTGCATCATAAGCAACTATTACCTCACAAGGTTCATGCTTAGACTTTTTCATTTTCATTTTTTCATTGAACTTGATGCGGCGGGATGCCATTGCCAGATCGGTAGTACCGTCCATCAAAGCTGAAATCCCCACCCCACTTCCTCCACCAGTCACAACTACTGTAGCAGATGGATGTTGTTTCATAAATATCTCCGCCAACTCTTGCGTGAGTGGAAGAACGGTATCACTTCCTTTGATTCTCTGTGCCATCACTGTATTGCTCATATAGCAAAACACGAAAAGGAAAGGAATTAAAATCTTCTTCATTTTACTGTTTTTTAAGTCTTTAAATCACGGCGGTAAAGATAGGCAGTTTCAACGAAAAGTGTATTACAAACCTGTTTCACATAAAATACAATCCGATTAAAAACAACTGATATACTTTATAATAACATTTTTTATAGTCCTCTACCTTATATTCATTTCTTCATTTACAAAAGTTTTCATAGTTGAACTATTTTACAGGCTGCTATAAACAAATTCGTCCGGCATCATCATGTTTCAATCTGATGATACCGGACGAATCGAAAAGAACGGGAATCTTCTACTAATCAAGAAAGAGTTCTTCCGGATAACCTACATCTACCAGGAACAATGCATTTCCTGGAACTGAAGTTCCTGCACTACAACGATTTTTTTCTTCTATTACTTTACGAAATCCCTCTACCGTCAGTTTTCCTTTACCTACCTCAACTAAGGTACCTACTACAGCACGAACCATATTGCGTAAGAAGCGGTCTGCCTGAATGGTAAACACCCAATTGTGTTCTCCTATTTGTTCCCAACGGGCGTACATCATCTTGCAATTGTTGGTTTTCACATCTGTATGCAACTTACTGAAACTCGTAAAATCGATATAATCGAATAAGACCTTACACGCCTCGTTCATCGCCTCGAAATCCAAACGACCGGGAAGCTTATAAACCACCCGGCAGGCTTCGTTCATTGCCTGAATATCCGGCAGGGGATAAGCTTTCCAGGCAAATGGATAGGTAAACGGATCTTTTGTTTTATCGATATAATATTTATAGGTACGGTATGTTGCATCGAAACGGGCATGTGCGTCCGACTTTACTCTGCGTACACGATGTACAGCTACATCTGGAGGGAGCAACCGGTTCAACTTATCGACAACCGTTGCACAATCCAGTTCTGCATCAAAATCGAAATGAGCTACCATCAGCCGGGCATGTACTCCAGCATCCGTACGTCCGGCACCTACTACTTCTACAGGCTTGCGCAGAAAAGTCGACAAAGCCTTCATCAACACTTCCTGTACACTAATGCCATTAGGCTGGATCTGCCAGCCATGATAATTTGTACCATCGTACGATAAGTATATAAAATATCTGCACATATTCCGTTATCTTACAGTTATATGGAAACATCCCTGCTTCAGTTCATACTTCACATAACAACGGTTCAACTTACGCATATCTCTAAGCACTTCCGAAAGAACAAGTTTCAGCGTATCTGCCCCTACATCCTGCATAGGTCTTCCATCAGGATCTTCAACCTTTGCAAACCGTTTCCAACTCACATCGAAAGTAGTACCATAAGAATGACAAGAATTTGCCGACGCATTAAGATTTCTGCGTCGTAAACGCTTTACATCGTCTTTAGTGCGAAGAACAGAGGTTACAATTATTTTATTAGGATTTAATCCTTTGTTTTCCAGCGAATCAAGAAAAGCATGACCTATTGTATCCAGTAAAGCACTGGCCCGAGGAACCAGATAAGGTACAGAATGTGTAAGCGAATCTACATCATACAAGTCACACGATTTTATTTCTGTCAGACGGCCAATTAATTCGGAAGCAGCTTCTCTATCGGCTACTGGAGAAATCCCCAAACTCTTGGCTGCTTTAAGCTGCACGGCATTCAAATCATTAAAACTCCGTTTATAACTAATGACACCCCGTATATTATGCGGATTATTCATTTTCATAGACATGTCTTTTTCTTTGCATCCCGCTGCAAGCAAAGAACATAGACAAAGTCCACAAAAAGTATTCAATAAGATTTTCATTCTTCTTTTCTGCTTATCTAAAATCAATAATTATCATTCTCTTCATCGCATCATCTTATAGATAGATTGTACGCCGACAACTTTTGTCTATCACACAAATTGACGAAGAGATTAAAGTTTTATCTATTAACGGAAGCAAAAGTACGAATTATTCTTGAGATAGTATATCTTTGTAAAGAGGCGTTTAATTTAAAATATAAAAGTCTATGAACAGAGTATGTAAATTATTTGGTATTCGTTACCCTATTATACAAGGAGGAATGGTATGGTGCAGCGGATGGAGACTTGCTTCAGCAGTAAGCAATGCCGGTGGACTTGGTCTGATAGGTGCCGGCTCCATGCATCCCGAAACATTAAGAGAGCATATCCAAAAATGTAAAAAAGCAACCGACAAGCCATTTGGAGTAAACATTCCTTTGATGTATCCTGAAATAGAAACTCTTATGCAGCTGGTTGCCGACGAGGGAGTTCGCATTGTCTTCACTTCTGCCGGCAATCCTAAGACTTGGACAGAATGGCTGCACCAACATCATATTACGGTAGCTCATGTTGTTTCTTCTACAAAATTTGCAGCAAAATGTGAAGAAGCCGGAGTAGACGCTATCGTGGCTGAAGGATTCGAAGCTGGAGGACATAACGGAAGAGAAGAAACCACCACATTGTGTCTCATTCCGGCAGTCCGGCAAATCTGTACAGTTCCTCTTATAGCAGCAGGTGGTATTGCTACAGGAGAAGGTATCTTGGCAGCCCAGTCATTGGGAGCAGATGGTGTACAGATTGGAACCCGATTCGCTCTTACAGAAGAAAGTTCGGCTCACTTTGCTTTTAAAGACCGATGTCTCTCCCTACACGAAGGGGATACCATATTGACACTAAAACATCTGTCACCTACCCGCCTTATCAAAAATGAGTTTTACTCTGAAATAGAGAAAATAGAACAACAGGGTGGTTCTATAGAAGAGCTAAAAGCATTATTAGGAAAAGGCAGAGCCAAACGGGGAATCTTTGAAGGAGATTTGAAAGAAGGAGAACTGGAGATCGGCCAGATTGCTTCACTGTTCCATCACATCCAGCCTGTAAAAGAAGTCATGAAAGAACTGATAGACGATTATAACTCAGCTTTACGGCATATGCAGGATCAGTTATGCTGGTAAACAGGTCTTCTATTTCCATTAATCTGAATTCTTTTTATCGACAATGCAGACACAAAAAGTTGGTTTGCTCAATTCCAATTTATTTCATATTTTAGCAATGTAATCAAGAAATATATAATCACTATGGATATCAAACAATACATTCAAGAGAATGAAAATCGTTTTTTAGAAGAACTGTTCAGTCTTATTCGCATTCCAAGCATCAGTGCCCTGCCACAGCACAAAGAAGATATGCTGGCATGTGCCGAACGTTGGAAACAGCTCCTGCTGGAGGCTGGAGCAGACGAAGCCATGATTATGCCTTCGAAGGGTAACCCATTGGTATATGCTGAGAAACGAGTAGACCCGAATGCACCTACTGTGCTGATTTATGCGCACTACGATGTAATGCCAGCCGAACCACTGGAACTCTGGAAAAGCCAACCTTTTGAACCGGAAGTACGCGACGGACATATTTGGGCGCGCGGAGCCGATGACGACAAAGGACAGGCAATGATTCAAGCCAAAGCCTTCGAATATGTAGTCCGGGAAGGATTATTGAAGCACAATGTAAAATTCATTTTCGAAGGAGAAGAGGAAATTGGCTCACCAAGTCTGAATGCATTCTTGAAAGAGCATAAAGAATTTCTTAAGGCAGATGTAATCCTTGTATCAGACACCAGTATGTTGGGAGCTGATTTACCCTCACTGACTACCGGACTACGCGGACTTGCTTATTGGGAAATAGAAGTTACAGGACCAAACCGTGACTTACATTCCGGACATTTTGGTGGAGCTGTAGCCAACCCTATCAACACATTATGCAGCATGCTGGCACAAATTATCGATGAAAACGGACGCATTACTATTCCACATTTCTACGACGATGTAGAAGAAGTTCCTGCTGCCGAAAGAGAGATGATTGCCAGCATTCCATTCGATGAAAAAAAATACATGGAAGCAATCGGTGTCAAGGCTTTGAAAGGAGAAAAAGGTTATTCTACACTGGAACGTAACAGTTGCCGTCCGTCTTTCGATGTATGTGGTATTTGGGGTGGATATACTGGCGAAGGCTCTAAAACCGTATTGCCTTCAAAAGCTTATGCGAAAGTATCGAGCCGTCTGGTACCTCATCAGAATCATGAAAAGATTTCCCAATTGTTTATCGACTATATCAACCAGATTGCCCCCGATTATGTGCAGGTAAAAGTTACTCCGATGCATGGAGGTGAAGGATATGTATGTCCTATCACACTGCCGGCTTATCAGGCTGCAGAAAAAGGATTTACCGTTGCATTCGGGAAAAAGCCTCTTGCAGTTCGCCGTGGAGGAAGTATTCCTATCATCAGCGACTTTGAACAAATCTTGGGAATCAAGACTGTCTTGATGGGATTCGGACTGGAAAGTGATGCTATTCACTCACCCAATGAAAACTTCTCACTTGATATTTTCCGCAAAGGAATCGAAGCCGTGGTAGAATTCCACAAAGAGTTTGATAAGATGTAATCAAAGTTCAAAACAAGAACGATAAAAAGGAATATTCAGTAAATACTACAAATCAGCCACCTAGTTCATTTGCAAAGCATCGTGAATCAGGTGGTTTTTTGTATCCTCTGTTATTTCCCGATTCCCTCTTGCGGTTAGGTGACTGGAATAATTGAAGCACTTGTTATATTGAACGGAAAAAGGCGATAAGACACACAAAAAACGTGACTTGAATCGATGGCTTATGATACTTGTATCGTTGCCCTTCGTGACTTGTATCGTATGCCATCGATTCAAGTCGCGTTTTTAGAAGCATTTTCTGAAAGCAAAAAACGGTATGAATGACATCTATTACTGACATTCATACCGTTTTTCTTCAGATACCGTTCCAGGCATTTGCAGAGAATTGAGCCTCAACTCCGCTTTCCAACTCATCGTTCAGGTTGTGAAAGAAATCAATACCTGTCAACTCTTCCAACTCGTCTACTGTAATTGCATAATTGGAAAGTTTCTCTTTACTACCATACGTTTTGCTCTGATCCAGCCAAAAAGCAATAGCCTTGAAACGGTCTCCTTTTTTATTCAGTAAAGCCATAAAATAATACTTGGGTACCGGCTTTGTCTGATCTCCATCAATGTATGTCCAAATATGTTCCTTGCGGTCTATACTGGCACCTTTTACCACATACAGTGTATCACGGAACACATTACTTCGCCCCCAGTTTTGTACAGCTGCTTCCAGTTCACGCCATATTCCTGTATTGAAGCTGTTTTTCTGTGGACTCATATTGGTATAATAGAAAGTCTGTTCATTCGCTGTTTCAGAATACAACCGGTCGGCCGATGCACAGAGATGCCCCCTGTCATATCCTTTCCGTCCAAAATCAGCTTGCACGCGCTGACTTGAAGCTCCCACCAGAGGATCGGGTCCAAAGGGCTCGTCACTACGACCTACGGTAGTCTGCCCTGTTGTATTATAAAACTTAAAAGCTACCCAGCGTGCATGTTTTTTGTCTAAATCGTATTCCAAGCTAAAGGTATTAACTTCTTGCCCTCCCACTGTAGTAGAATGGGAAACAAACTTATGATTGCCACTTGTAGCTAAGGCAGGGAGCTCTGCCGGACCATTAGAAAAAGCAGAACCCGATGAAGGGTCATCATTACTACAAGAGGTAAAAAGCAGGGCAGACAACAGACTGCCCGCCAAGAATAGTCTTATTTTCATTCGTTTAATTTTTATGCTGTTTTGACACTGATGTACAACAAAGCACAACAGTTTTTATTTCTTTGTGCAAAGAAAATAAAAAAGAGCGAAGAATCCCGCCTTTCCGACAAGATTCTTCGCTCCTTTTCAAAGCTCTATCTATAATATTTTATTTCTTTATCAAAGAAACTTTATCTATTAATAAGTCTTTACCTGATCCGCTTTTTGAATTTACAAAGAAGATAGAGACTACTGTCTCAGCATCTAAAGTAAACTCAGCAGAATATTCCTGCCATTCATTAGACAAATCGGTAGAATCCAAGATATAGTTATATTTATTAGTATTTGGATTTCCTCCTTCTATAGGTACCCATCCCATTTTAAATTTAGCAGGATCTGCTACGCTTTTTGCATAAACAGAAAGAGTATATGTTCCTGCTGATAAAGTAATATCTTCTGAGCCAAAACGGGCATTAGATGAGCTACCTTTCATCAAAACAGAATAAGTTCCATCTTGAGCATCTGCATTTTGTGCATATGTTGCACTAGTTACAGACGCACGTCCCCAACTATCAGGTGTTTCTCCAGTCCAAGTTTCAAAACTTGAATTAGCCAACAAATTATCTCCTGTTCCAGGCTCTGGTTCTGTACCACCACCATTTTCTGCAGCAGCTACTTTCACATTCTTTACTTCCCATGTAGCCGCAATTTCACTAGAACTAGTGTATTTGAAAGCCAACTGTACTTTCTTTCCTGCATACTTATTCAAATCAACATCACCAGAAGCAACAAAATCCCAGCCATCACTTTCGGGATATGTAATCGTCAACGGTTCCCAATTATTCATTCCAGCTTCTGTAGCTACAACAGTAAGATACTGAGAAGCTTTTCCTTTAGCAAAATTAATTGCCTGATCGAAAGTAAGCACAGCCTTATCCACACCTGTCAAATTAATAACAGGAGAAGTCAACCAACTTTCAGTCACATTATTAGTACCATTAACATATGCACTGGCTTTCATATATTTGTAAGAAGCATCGTGCTTCCATACAAAGCTCAAAGAACCAATTTCCTTATTATCAATTATAAATTTACCAAGACCTGATTCAAAACTTTCTACATAAGGAGCATCTTTAGTTACAGTAACCTCTTCCTCTGGAGTCGGCACATTGCCACTACCATCGCTATAAACCTGTACATCATTTACCTCCCAAGTCGGAGCACCTTCTGTTGTACTAACATATTTGAATCCAACTTGAACTTCTTTACCTGCATATTTACTCAAGTCAATATTTCCAGAAGAAACCATAGTCCATGACTCACCACTACCATAGTTCGGGATAGTCAATTGTTCCCATGCCTCTTTTCCTGCTTCGGTAGCCCACAAAGTCAGTTCTTTTGTTTTATCTACACCAAACTTATGTGCATGCTTGAAAACCAAAGTAGCCTTTGTTGCATCAGACAAATTGATTGCCGGCGAAATCAGCCAACTTTCAGAAGCCTTGTTTGAACCACCCACATAAGCACTCGCTTTCATATACGGAGGATTAGTCTGATACTGTTCCCATTTCCATACATAAGAAGAACCTTCTGGAAGAGTTACATTTTTAATAGTAAAGTCACCTTCATTTGCAGTAAATTTCTCTTCAAAAATCAAGTTACCTTCCGGAGTTTCTCCTTCACCACCTTCTTCTTCTCCAATTTCTTCTCCTTTAAAGACTCCGGCAGAAACTTCTTTCAACCCAGCAGCACTAAAGTAAGAAGTAAGAGTACCCTGCAAAATCACAGGCTGCTTCAAGTTGTCAGCATGATCCACCAGATTCAATGCTGTACGAATTGCTCCAAACGGCAACTGAACAATCACACAATTCTTTGCTTTCTGTTCATCTGGAGTATCAGCAATCATCAAGTTTGAACTAGTAGAAAACGGTGCAGCAAAATTAGCGGTAAAAGGATCTACGTTAGTTTCCATTACACCTACGATGTATCCTTGTACCCAAGCCACAGAACCATCCTGCTTCATTTGAGCAGTAGCTACATTATACGGATCTTCCTTGGTTCCTGTTCCTACAAGATCCACATCGTCCGGAGATTTAATTTCATATGGTGCAGGCACATCGCTACAAGAAGTCATCAATGCAGCAGCTCCAAACAGCGTAAAAAACAGTGCGCTAAAAATCTTTTTCCCTTAATTCCGCAACACTATTATAAAATATTTTTTTTAAGTACCTGAGCAACAAA
>ERZ791573.1183-NODE-1183-length-10730-cov-2.798782_pt1 | contig 10730 bp, 10 predicted proteins | sample MGYA00509971_ERZ791573 | MGnify/ENA primary metagenome ERZ791573 (study PRJEB30046, sample SAMN00791921) | human gut metagenome | study: EMG produced TPA metagenomics assembly of the A metagenome-wide association study of gut microbiota in type 2...
GCAATGTATCCGCAGACAGTGCAAACATACTTTTTCATAAGAAATACCTCCGAATCAAAATAATGGTTTGTTCTTGGTTTTTAGTTTTATGAGCCGCACAAGACGTTCACTTTTTTTGAACTTGTTCCCTGTGCTATGGTTATATTATAGCCGCAGAAATGTGAAATGTCAACACTTTTTTAAAAATTTTTAAGACGTTATCTTAAAATATAATTTTGCTTTCCGCTTTGCTCTTCGGCGAAATAATTCTCTTGACAGCGGGAAAGATCAGGCGCGATACCATATAGGTGCAGGAACCAACGATAAGACCCGCTATCAGCAGCATCGGCGCATAGGTGATTGCCATTTTGTCTGAAAGCAGCGCTGCAGCCCCCAGCAGCTGGCCGCAGTTGTGCGCCAGTGCCCCGCTGACCGAAAAAATGTAGCCTGTGATGGTGAATGGCAATGCCAGAAGCAGGCAGAACACAGCCAGGGAAAGCGCGCCCCCGCACAGCGAAAGAAACCCGGCTGTAACGCCGCGGGTAAGCAACGCAAACAACGCCTTGAGCAGCACAAGATAAAGCGCCGAACGGCGGTTCAAAAACAAAACGGCGTACATGACAACAATATTGGAAAGCCCCAGCTTCATGGCGGGCATCAGGCCAAAAAACGGGGTAAGCATGGATTCCAAAAAAGAGAGCGCCATGGAAAGGGCAAACAGCATGCCAAGCAGGGCGGTTTGTCTGGCTTTGTAGTTCTGCAAGGGGGATTCCTCCATTATTTTATAAGTTACATGGATTCTGTATTTCAAAGTGTAAGGTGGCGGGCGGAGTTTGTCAAGCGCCGGTATTTTTGCGCAAAATTGTGGATGTGAAAGTGTGTGAGATTTACCCTGCGGGACTTGAAAAACAGGTGTAAATCGTGTATCCTATATAAGTACATTATTCTGGTGTACTATAGTAGGCGATCTAAATTCCCAGAGGGCCAAAGAGATAAATTTGAACCCCGAACCAACAAAGGAGAACTATATTATGAAAAAATTGATTTCTGCCTTGGCGGCAGCCGTTTTGTTTGCCACCCTGCTGGCTGGCTGCGGCAGCGGCGCTTCTTCCTCTGCCAGTGCTTCTTCGGAAGCTGCCAGCAGCACGGCTTCTGAGGCAGCCAGCACCGATGCTTCCTCCACCGAGGAAGCCACTGCCAGCGTGGATTTGGGCGCCATCGTGACCGCCATTGAGGCTGTGAACGAAGTGCCCAATGCCCGTGCCATCGATGACTTCTCCATGGAGAACGAGATGAACCTGACCCCGGATAACATTGTTGCATTCCAGGGCGATGTGACCAACGACCAGGCAGACTGTGCTCTGGTATTTGCCGCCCAAGTCAAAGATGGCACCGCTGACGCCGTGAAAGCTGAACTGGAAGCCTATAAGGAATCAATGAGCAGCACGCTGTATGCTGACTTTGCTGATAAAGTTGCCAAGGCACAGGATGCACGCATTGTGGTAAAAGGCAATGTTGTGGTCATGGTCATTGCCGGTGTGAATGGCCCGGATTATTCCGCAATCGACACCGCCATTGACGGGGCACTTGCCTGATAGCACAAACCGATACCAAACAGGCCGCGCCCCAACAGGCTGCGGCCTTGTTTTTTTGGTGGGCTGTTCCCCACACTCCCTGAACCAAGAGAGGAGGAACCGCTGTGAATTTTAACAGCGTTGTCTTTTTATTCTGTTTTATGCCGCTGGCGCTGGGGCTGTATTACCTTGTGCCGGGCAGGGTCAAAAATGCGGTGCTGCTGGTGGAAAGCCTGCTGTTTTTCTGCTGGGGCGGTATTACATGGCTGCCGCTGGCCGTGGGCATGGTTGCCATCAACTATGCGGCGGGGCTTCTGCTTGCCAGCCTGCCCGCCGGGGGCAAGCGAAAAATCGTGCTGATTGCTGCCATTGTGCTGACGGCAGCGGCGCTGGTCTACTGCAAATACACGAACTTTTTGCTGGACACGCTCAACGTTATCGCTTCCACCGGGTTTGCCAAGCTGAGTTTTTTGGATGTTTTGCCACTGGGCATCAGCTATTATACGTTTAAGCTCATCAGTTATACTGCGGATGTGTATACCGGCAAGGTAAAAGCGGAACGCAGCCCGGTGGTCTTTGCGGTATATGTTCTGATGTACCCGCAGCTGATCGTTGGCCCGATCGTGAAATACCGGGATATGGCAGATGTCCTACACCAGACACAGGGACGCTGCACCCTGCAAAAAGCGCAGGATGGTGCTGAAATGTTTGTGTTCGGCCTTGCCAAAAAGGTGATTTTGGCGGATTCCATTGCGGCGCTCTGGCAGGATATCATCGGAACGGGCGGCATTGGGCTGGCGAACGCTTCCCTGCCGCTGGCATGGCTGGGCATTATTGCGTACTCTTTGCAGCTGTACTTTGACTTTGCCGGCTACAGTGAGATGAGTAACGGTCTGGCGGCGCTGCTCGGCTTTGACTGCCCTGCTAACTTTGACCTGCCTTATATCTCGGGCAGCATTACCGAGTTCTGGCGGCGCTGGCACATCACCCTGTCGGGGTGGTTCCGAGATTACATCTATATCCCGCTGGGCGGCAACCGAAAGGGGCAGGCGCGGCAGCTGTTCAATATGTTCCTTGTCTGGGCTGCTACCGGCATCTGGCACGGTGCAAGCTGGAACTTCATTGCCTGGGGGCTCTACTACTTTGTGCTGCTGACGATCGAAAAGACCTTCCTGCTCAAATACCTGAAAAAGGGCAAGGTCTGGCCGCATCTTTACACCTTGTTCTTTGTCGTGCTGGGCTGGGGGCTTTTTACAGCCAACCAGCCCGGTGCACCGCTGGGACTGCTGCTGCAAAAGCTGTTTGTGCCGCAGGGCGGTATCTCCGCTGTGTATAGTCTGCGCAACTACGGCGTGCTGCTGGCGCTGGGCTGCGTCTGCTCGTCTGCGCTGCCGCGGCGGCTTTGGGATAAGATCAGCCGGAACACGATAGCCAAGCTTCTTGTGTTTACCCTGCTGATGGTGCTGTGCGTCTGCTATGTGGTGGCTGCCACCAACGCAACAGCGCTGTATGCCAATTTCTGAGAGGAGGAACTGCTGTATGTCAAAGGTCATATACCGCAAGGGCGGCGGCAGGCGCCGCGTGGGCTTTCCGCTGCTCGTCCTCTGCGCTGTGCTGCTGTTCGGCTTTTCGGCTGTGAATATGCTGTGGCCCAAGCGTGAGCAGCTTGAGCTGGAAAACCGCAAGGCCGCACAGTTCCCTGCATTTAGTGTCAGTGCATTGTTGGACGGAAGCTGGCAGAGCGGCTTTTCCCGCTGGATGCAGGATCAGTTCTCCTTCCGTGATGCGGCGGTCAATACCCAGCGTGCCGCAGACGAGATACTCTTCCGCAAGGCTGAGGAGGGCGGCATCCTGCTGGGCAAGGACCGCTGGATGTTTACAAAGCTGTTCACAGTGGACGATGCAACAGAAAAGCAGCTGAACAAAAACATCGCGGCCGTCAGTGAGTTTGCTGCCAATCACCCCGGCAAGGTGACCTTCCTGCTGGCTCCGTCGGCCAGCGTCATCTACCCCGAAAGGCTGCCGGCCGGTGCGCCGATGGTAGACGAAAACGCCATGCTGGATGAGATCTTTGCCAAGGTCGGCCAGAGCGCAGGAATCATCGACCTGCGCGAGCTGTTTGCAGCGCGCAAGGACGAGTATCTGTATTTCAAGACAGACCACCACTGGACGCCCAACGGTGCCTACCGCGCGTATGAGGCGTTCTGTGCACAGAAGGGGCTGACGCCCTTTGACCGCGATGCCCATGAGAGCGCGACTGTGACAGGCTTTGAAGGAACCCATTACTCCGCTACCCGCCTTTGGAATGTGGAGGATGACACGATCACCTACTATCCGCTTGACAATCTGATGACGGTCTACAGGATCACCGGCGAGGCCGCCTATGAGCCGGAACGGACCGAAAACCTGATCAACGCCGACAAGTTTGCGACCCGCGACAAATACGCGGCGTTTCTGGACGGCAACAACGGCTACTCGACCATCGAGGGAAACGGGACAGGCAGTATTCTGGTCGTGAAGGACAGCTACGCCAACAGCTTTATCCCCTATCTGACCGCCAACTACGCCAAAATCGGCGTGGTGGATTTCCGCAACTTCAAGTACGGCCTTGATTCTACGATTGAAAAAGAGGGCTACGATGAGGTACTCGTGCTGTATAACTTCCAGACCTTTATAGCCGACACAAACCTGATTTATATTACCCGGCCCACCACCCTGCAGTAATCAGCTGCGCCCGACCCCGCATTTTGCGGAATCGGGCGCATTTTTTTATTCCCATAGAATCGTAAGCTGCGGGGCCGGTGCCGGGTGTTGCTTTGCAAAAAAATTGAAAAGACTTTGATTTTAAAATGAAAAAGAAATAGCGGGATTTCCGCTCAAATTTGAGAAACAAAAAAGGCGTTTTAGAAGTGTTTAAATACCTCTAAAACGCCTTTTTCGTTTCCCGCTTATTGTTTAGTTTTTCGGTTTCCGTGCTGTTCTAAGATTAGGTCTTTGCCCGTTTTGCGCTGCCGAGAAGGCACTCGTTCCAGAAGATCACTTACATCACAGTCGAGAGCTTCGCAAATGCGATCCATGTGCTCGTAACTGATGCGCTCCGCCAGTTCGTTATAGTAGGCGGAAATGGTCGACGGACGGATGCCTGTTTCTCGTGCAAGTCGCGCCTGTGTCCAGCGTCTTTCACCTAACAAGCGGGAGAGATGATTTTTTATCACCTTATCGCCCCTGCGACCATTCTAAAATAATCTTTAGTGGGGCGTCTTCATTTTGGTAAGATATAACGCTTTCCGTTACAATTCATAGTTGCGAACAAGAACTTCTTTGTAGCCGTCCGCACTTTGCGCAGACAGCGTATTACGCCGCGAAACAGGCTCAATAATGCAGTCGGCATACAACTCCCGCACCTGTGGGCAATCATTGTAGGACAGCAGGAAACGGCCCTTGATGCTGTGAAGCGCGTCGGCCAGCCGTTTGTGGTCGCTTTCTTGAAAGCGGGCGCGGTAGTATTTTTCGGTTTCAAAATATGGCGGATCGCAATAAAACAGCGCGTTTTCCCGGTCATAGGTTTTAATCAGATGCTCGAAGTCAAGGTTTTCAATTATGACCCGGCGAAGCCGTTCCTGCACTGCAGGGAACGATGCAGAAATGTTGCAGACGCCTTTCGGTGCAGTTGCAAATGTGTGTCGGTTTGTCCCGAAACTGGCCTTAATAAGATATAGGCTGCGGGCTGCCCGCTGTATATCGGTCAGTCCGCGTACCTGTTCCTGTGCCAGACAGTCAAAGAACACTTCCCGCGCATCCGGGAGCAGATCGAGTTCATGCTGCAGGGCGTCCGAGTGGTACTTGATGCAGCGGTAGATGTTGACAAGTTCCGCGTCATAGTCGTTGAACACTTCCACAACCTTGCTGCTCGGCTCTCGCCCAAACAGCACCCAGCCTGCGCCGCCGAACACCTCAATATAGCGTCCGATGTCCGCAGGCATACGCTGCAGAATCTCATTGCGCAGGGCACGCTTGCCGCCAATCCATCCGATAAAACTATTCATGCAAATCATCCTTTCTGGGGCGAAAAGGTGATTTTATGGGGGAAACTACGACTTTTTTTCATTCTGCGTTCCAAAATAGAACGCAACGACCATTGTTGCGATGGTAAGAAACTTGTCCGGCTCGACGCTTCCGTTGAGAGACAGCACGGCCAGCACAACGATAATAACCAGCGTGACGATGGTTTTCACCTTCAACAGCGCAGTGAGGGCTTCCAAAAGTTGCTTCATAAAAGGCCTCCTTTATGCCCAGTGACTCGTGTAGAGTTTCGCGTCAGTCAGCTTGCGTTCCTTGCAAACCGCCAGCACAGCGTCTGCAACAGCCTGCACCACGCTGCGGATGCAGATGATCTGTAAGTGATTCTCAGCATTAGTGTAGCTGTCTGCCGTCGTGCCGTGTTCCTTGCAGACCGCAACAACTGCGGCGGCATCGCCACTGCTGACAGGGCCAACAGTGATGTTCTGCAAAAGAGAAGTGGCAGCTTTTTCGCTGTTGGCAGGGATTTCGGCAGGCTTGTCCGCTGCCGGAGCAGCGCCATAGATGCCTGCCTTGTTGGGGATAGCTGCATAGGCCGTAGGGTCAAGCCCCTTGCCGCTGGCCGTGGCTCGTACTTCAAAATGACAGTGCGGGTGCGTGCCCTCTGCATTGCCTGTCTCGCCCATGATGGCAAGCTGCTGGCCGCTGATGACGCGATCACCGACATCGACAAGCAAGCGGGAGCAATGGCAGAAGTACATGAAATTGACCGCATCGGGGGTCTGGTCGGCATCAAGCTGGACACAAACATAATACCCCCACTCCCACGTTCTGTCGGAATGGTCGGTCACGATACGCGCCCGCGTCACACGGCCTTTGATGGGCTTCTGCGTGCCGTCGGGCATCTCATAGTACGGCATGAGGATAATGTCGCTGTCGACGCCCACGATGTCCATGCCGCCGTGCCATGTCTTTCCGCCGCCGCGTGTCATGCCGTAGCAGCCATAGCTGTACTTGATCTGCACGCGGCCATCAAAAATGCTTTTTCCCATAGAGTGTACCTCATTTTTGTGCAAAGAAAAGAGCACCCCTTGCAGGGTGCTCGCGAATACATGATTTACAGCAAAGCCGCCGTTTTTTCCCGCCAGACGGCAGGAACTTGTTCCAGCGTCGTGCGGCCCATGCGGATTTGTGTCGCGTAAAATTTAGCCATTGTATACCACCTCCGCCAAATCATAAACGGCTGCCTCAAGGGCATCCAGACGGTCAGAGGCAGTCACAGGCTCAGCCTCGCGCGGCGGCTGATAGTCCCACCACGAATCGAAGTCCGCCGTGACTTCTTCCTCGGTGACTGCGGACGCAACGCGAATCTGGCGCTCATCGCAGTTCCAGACCGTCTGCTTGTTGCCCTCTTCGTCAGTGATTTTCTCGGACGCAATATCCTTGCGCAGGATAATGTCCGTCGCGCCATTCAGTGCGAACACCTGCACGGCAGCGGGCTTTTTAACATACTGCTCCATGCGTTTGCTCCTTTAACAGTAACTGTTTACTATGCCACGATACAGAACGTTTCGCGGCGCGGATAATTTTATAGACGTTGTACTTCTGGCAAAAGCCACGGCTGTCGCTGTGCTTGATTTCGCCCCACTGACTCATAATGCGCTGTGCTCTCCACCACGGCACACGCCCCAAAGCATCCAGATCGCGCTGGGCACGCAGGATTGCCCGCCGCAGTTTGACAAAGTTGCGGCCTCGGATGATGGTATAAGTGCGGCGTACCACATAGCCCATCATATCAAGACCCGGCGTGCGCTGATGGCTGCCAGCCTTGCGGCGCTTGTTCTGTTGGCGCTCGGCATCAAAGGACGCAAAGTGGATAATATCCCACGCACTCTTGATTGTCAGCCCCAGCGTCTCCTTTGCCCATCTGGTGGTGTCCTTCATCACTTTTGTAAGGTTGGATATGCGCCCATACACAGTGATGTCGTCGGCATAGCAGCAGATGGCAAGGATCATCTTGAACGACTTTCCACGCCGCACCTTGCGATGGGAGAGGATGTACCGCAGCACATAACTCATAACATAATTGAACAGCCAGCAAGGCAGATACCCGCCAATTAGCAGAACGCCGTCCGGGTAGTTTGCCATGACGGCCTCCACAAGCCACAGCAAGGGCTTATTCTTTCCGATGTCGCGGCGCAGAAGATTCATAACGCATTCGACTGTCGTGGAAGGATAAGCCTTTTTAACGTCGCATTTTGCGGCATCGGTCTTGTTATGGAGCATCCGGCGAAGGATGCGTTCGGTCTGCCTCTTCCCGGCAATCTGTCCTTTTCCGGGCAGACTTCCATACTGGATCGGCAGCAGCTTTGCGCGGAAGAGCGGGTCGAGCGCTCCCTTTGCAATGTATTCAAAAATCTGCTGCCACGGACTTTCCTCGCAGATGTTGCGCAGCTTCCCGTTTTCCCGCAGTTGGAACTGACGCACAGGCTCAAACGAAACGCTGCGCGCCAGAATGTCGGCATGAGCCTGCTCGGCCACGGCGTCAATGGCCGTTAGGCTTTTGTTGCAAGTACAATTTCGGATTTCTTCACGCAGTTCAGCTCGCGTGATTTTCCCGGTAGACACTAATAAATTTTGAAATCTTCTCTTTGACCGCTTGCCAGTAAAGCACAGATGCACCTGCTCCTTGATAAAATCAAGGTTTTCGATGTTGATCTCCGCTGGCTTGCAGTACGTTTTCACCAGTAAATCCTCCTTTGATTTGTGTCGTCGGCGGCGTCCGCTCTCGCTACTAGCCCCCGCTGGTTTCAAACACAATTTTCCCGATATGGGCGGATTATACGGTGCAGTATATAATGTATGGTGTAATCGACAAATCAGCCACGCCAGCCGAGCCATTCCAATTCCTATTGCCCGTTGTATTGTTAGAATTAGCCGCCGCGAGCGAGGCATTGCCATTGTTATTAAGGTTGCAGCAACGCCACGAGGCCCGCACGCCGCGCCACCCACTACAAAGGGGCGCGAGGAACTCAGAACGAAAAAGCTAACGGAAACACCGCATAACCCAAAAGCATTATAACAAGAAAACCAGAAAATCAAAAGAGGAAATACAAAAAAATAAAAATCGTGCGACCCGGCTACGCCGGGTTAATAAAGGGGCTGCGCCCCTCTTGCCTCGTCGAGCCGAGGCAATTCACCCTGCGTCACCCAGCCAAATCAGCCACGCCAGCCGAGCCAGCCCAACCCCTATAGCCCGTAGTAGCGGAAGAAGAAGCCGCCGCGAGCGAGGCAACGCCACTGCTACAAAGGGCGCAGCAACGCCACGAGGCCCGCACGCCGGAGGTTGCAAGCCCCACATAAAAGCCTGCCTTAACACCTGTTCCACTGCCTGCCGTAGTAGATACTTTAGCAGGCCACAGAACGCCTTTATCCTTGCTTACAGCGGTATCCTCGCTATACCGCCAGCCGTCTTTTTCACTGGCGGCAAAAGTCAGCGTCAAGTCCTCCTGCTTCGTGTAGTCTGCCGTGATAGAGCCTGTCGTGACCTTGCTCTGGTCGTGGCAGGTATACAGGTCAAGGGTATAATTTCCGTCAGCATCTTTGCCCCACTGCATGAACTCATCCGCGAGGATCAGATACGAGCCATTTTGGAACTCCGTGCGCTGGATAAGGCCCGGTTCCTTACCACTTGTCGGGCTGTATCGGCTGCCATCATAGCCCTGCACAGTATCGTTCCAGCCGCTCCAATAGGGCATCGTGGAGATGTAGGTGACGCCCGCTTCGGTGTCAAAGGCGGTGTCCGTCTCGATGTTGACCGCCTTGTAGGCCGTGCCGTCGATGGTGATGTCCGTGATGCTGGCAATGCGTTTGTTTTTCGCCAGCTTGTACATGCTGGCAACACCGCGATCCGTGCTCGTGCCTGTTCCCTTATCGCCGATAATGACACTCGACCCAACGAACAGGTTGGCGGCCTGTGCTGCCGTCAGAAGGACGCGCTTCACGCCGGATTCTCCGACAGACACCGCGTACTGGTAGCTGTACCCGGTGCAGCCCTCAATCGTACCACTGTTACCCTTGCGGGCGTATTTCAGCCGGATCATGGCAAGCTGCCATTTGAGCAGTCTGCCGGATGCGCCCGCATACTGTGCGCCGCGCTTGCGCCACAGGCCCACATTGTCGCTGTGGCTGGAATAGTTGATGGGCGGGCGGCCACTGCCGCAGCCGATGAGGCCGTCGCTGTCAAATCCGGCAGCATACTTCGGGTTTGCAATGTAGCCGTAGACAGTGCCGTTTTTATCCGTACCCTGCGGCCACGTTTCATACCCGGTGCTGGGGTGGCAGCGCATTTTGAAATAGCGATAACCGCCCTCATCCCATTCTTTCGTGTAGGTGTTCTTCTGCAGTACCCAGCACAGGTGCTTGCTCCGGCGCACATCGTCATAGCTATCGATGAACTCGACGGCATAGATCGTGTGCGTGCCGTCCGCATTTTTCTCGGCGGCAACTTCCAGCGCCCAGAACTGCGGCAGTTTGGCGAAGTCGTCACGGTTGGCCGCAGCCTCGGTGCTGGGCGTGCAGACAAGGCCGACGCTGTCATCGGTTGCCTCGCCGATGGCGCTCTGGCTGGTAGCAAACAGAGGTTCTTTCGTGCCATGCACGCGGTTGTCGTCCAGAACTGTGCCGAACCAGCGCCCGCACAGTTCATTGCGCGTCGTCACGCCCTCCTTCCAGCAGATGTTCCACCAGTCCACGAAGAGTGTGTTGACTTCCTCAACGCTTTTGGCCGCGCGAACGAGGCTGCCATAAAGGCGGTCAATGGCCGCTGCGTTTCCGCTAGCAATGACGCTGGCTTTCTGCACGGCCACGAGTTCCCGCAGCGTGCTGTCGCGGGGAAGATTAACAGTTTCTGCCATGATAAAAACTCCTTTAAACGGTGTTTAAATTAGTCGGCCACGACGGCATCCAAGCCGCCGTCAGTGTCGTTGATGACGAAAGTGACGCGCTGCACATCCTGCTTTTTGGCAAGTGCCGCGAAGATCACCTTATTCTGGACAGGGCTGGAGCTGGCATCGCTCAGCGTGTCGTCCACTGTCACGCGACCAGCCAGTTCCTGCGCCGTATCGCGGGCAGCGGCAGCCCGCTCCGCAGAGGTCT
>ERZ791573.1186-NODE-1186-length-10708-cov-2.117244_pt1 | contig 10708 bp, 8 predicted proteins | sample MGYA00509971_ERZ791573 | MGnify/ENA primary metagenome ERZ791573 (study PRJEB30046, sample SAMN00791921) | human gut metagenome | study: EMG produced TPA metagenomics assembly of the A metagenome-wide association study of gut microbiota in type 2...
TACACGGTTTTGCAGACCGCTGACTAAGCCACTCATCCAAGGAACCGTTGCTTGTTTTCTCAATTGCGATGCAAAGGTACGACTATTTTTGTAATTTGCAATAGCTATGCTTAATTTTTTTAAATTTTATCTTTGCATGAGTTGGCTTTCTGAGACAGTTGACACCCGGAACATCCACAACCACAGCCATTTCCTTTGCTTGCACTTTTTTTCTTAAAAAAACCGAGAATGTGTTTCCCCGCGTAAGCAACGCAGAGAAACACAATAATATATACAATGATGTTTTGCATAAACAGGTTGTTTTGACTTTAAATTATACAATCAGACTGCCTATCTGGAATACAAGGAAAGATACAATCCATGCCAGTATAGTGGTGTATCCCGCAGCAAAGGCAGCCCATTTCCAACTGCCCGACTCCTGCCTGATGGCTGCAATGGTAGCTATACACGGGAAGTAAAGCAGGGTAAACAGCATATAGGCAAAGGCTACCAGTGGTGTAATTTGCGATTGCTGTGCAATACGGGTAGGCAGTGTGTCGTCGTCCAGATTTCCGTCGTTGGTATACAAGACTCCCAGTGTACTGACCACTAATTCTTTGGCTCCAATACCCGACAGAATGCCAATCCCCATTTTCCAGTCGAATCCCAAAGGTTTGATTGCAGGCTCGATGGCTTTTCCTACCTGTCCGATGTATGAGTTTTCCTGTTGCTCTGCTATTGTATCATATTTATCGTGATTCGGGTAATATCCTAAGAACCAGATAATGATAGATGCAATCATGATAATGCCACCCATCTTTTTCAGATACTGTGCACCCTTTTCCCACGTATGTCGTAAGACAGCTTTGCTGGTCGGCATACGGTAAGGAGGAAGCTCCATTACAAAAGGCGTATCGTCACCCTTTATCAGAAATTTGGTAAACAGACGGGCCATCAATACAGCCAGCAGAATACCGGTTGCGTAGATTATCAGCAGCATAAGTCCTGCCTGATGAGGGAAGAAGGCACCCACCAGTACCAGATAAATAGGTAGACGTGCACTGCAGGATATCAGCGGGTTAATCAATATCGTGACCAGTCTCGATTTGCGGCTTTCGATAATACGCGATGACATGATAGCCGGCACATTACATCCGAATCCCATAATCAGAGGAATAAACGATTTGCCGTGCAGTCCCATCTTGTGCATAATCTTATCCATAATGAAAGCGGCTCTTGCCATGTATCCGGAATCTTCCATGAAAGAGATGAACAGATACAGCAATAAGATATTAGGCAGAAATACAATGACACCTCCTACGCCTCCTATGATACCATCTGTAATCAGATCCTTCAGCGGACCGGCCGGCATGAATGCCTCTACCAAAGCTGCAATTTGTTCTACAATCCATTCTATCCCTGCTTTAGGGTATTCTCCGAAAATGAAGGTACATTCAAACATCAGATAGAGGAAGATAAAGAAGATAGGGAAGCCCCAGATTTTATGTGTAACGATGCTGTCTACAATGCGGGTAAACATCTCGTTGTTCTGATGCTTGTCGATGAAAGTTTCTTTCAGTGCTCCGGAAATAAATCCATATTTTGCATCTGTAATTGCCTGTTCACAATCCTCGTTCAGCGACAGTTTTATCCGTTGCTCTTCTTTATGCAGTGTAGTGAGAATTTCGTCCCGGTTGGGAAGATTATTGATTACACTGGTTTCAATGTCTTTATCATTCTCCAGTAGCTTGATAGCCAGAAAACGGGTAGAATATTTACTGCGGATATTTTCGTTCTTGCCTATTTCCTTTTTTACAGCATCGATGGCTCTTTCCAGTTTAGGTCCGTGGTTGATGTGGATGTGGCGGATGTAGTTCTGGGTTTCAATCCCTTCCTCTTCCCCCGATGTACTTCCGTATTTATGGTCCGGTACATATTCATCGTGCCAGGTGCGGAACTCCCGTAAGGCTTCGGTTTCTATTTCTTCTTTCTGTCCTTTAAAGTCTGCCCCTTCATACAATCCGATAATGACATGGAATAACTCCTCTATACCTTTGCCGTTTCTGCTGATGGTTGGAACAATGGGGACTCCCAACAACTGGCTTAGCTTTTTGTGATCCAGCTTGTTGCCGCTATGCTGTAAGGCATCGTACATGTTGAGTGCGATAACCATTCGTACATTCATGTCGATAAGTTGTGTGGTAAGATATAGGTTACGTTCCAGATTCCCTGCATCTACCACATTGATAATGACGTCCGGTGTTTCTTCGATGATGTGTTTGCGCACATACAATTCTTCAGGGCTGTATGCCGACAAAGAATAAGTACCCGGAAGGTCTATCAGCCGGAAGTGATAGCCCTGAAAATCGAAATGTCCCTCTTTGGCATCCACGGTTACTCCACTATAGTTGCCTACATGTTCGTGTGATCCCGATGCCACATTGAAGAGAGAAGTCTTTCCGCAGTTCGGATTCCCGACCAGTGCCACATTGATTGTGCGGCGTTTTCCTTGTGCAATGGCCTTCATTTTCTCGTCGGGCACAGGAATACTTTCGGAAATCGGTTCATGAAAGCTGAATTCGTTGATGGTAGAGCGCGCTTCTTCTTCGCTGATAATTTCAATCATGTCAGCCTCTTGCCGACGTAAGGATATCTCGTATCCCATTACCTTATACTTGATAGGGTCTTTTAATGGAGCATTCAGCAGTACTTCTACGGTTTTTCCTTTGATAAATCCCATTTCGATGATACGACGGCGGAATCCTCCGTGACCTAATACTTTGACAATGACTCCTTTTTCTCCAGTCTTTAATTCTGATAGTCTCATGCTTATAATCTTTTGCATCGCAAAGATAAATAATAGAAAAATGCTGTGCAAACTATTTAGATTGTTTTTAAATAACGGTATTTTTATGCTTTATATATCCTTTTCGGAGGACATGTCTCCGTGTGTTTCCGGACAATGTTTGTAAGACGATATTTTCATTGATTTAAAAGTCCTTTTTTATAGTACCAATGGATTTGTTTTTTGTAAATTTGTGGAAGTGATAAACCTTTTATAAATAAGACTATGAAATTTTTTATCGACACGGCCAACCTGGCTCAGATACAGGAAGCCAACGACATGGGAGTTTTAGACGGCGTTACCACCAATCCTTCACTGATGGCCAAAGAAGGAATAAAGGGAGTGGAAAACTGCAAAAAGCATTACGTGGATATCTGTAATATTGTAGAAGGCGATGTGAGTGCTGAAGTAATTGCTACCGATTATGAAGGAATGATAAAGGAAGGAGAGGAACTGGCTGCCTTGCATCCCCATATTGTAGTAAAAGTGCCTTGCATTGCCGATGGTATTAAAGTAATCAAGTATTTTACGAAAAAAGGTATCCGTACAAATTGTACACTTGTCTTCTCTCCGGGACAGGCTCTTCTGGCTGCCAAGGCCGGAGCAACCTATGTTTCTCCTTTTGTCGGACGTCTGGATGATATTTCCAGCGACGGTATCGAACTGGTAGAAAAGATTGTGTCCATGTACCGTTACTATGGTTTCTCTACTCAAGTATTGGCTGCTTCCATCCGTACCACACAGCATATCATTCAGTGTCTGGAAGTCGGAGCCGATGTGGCTACCTGTCCGCTGGCTGCGATAAAAGGTCTGCTGAATCATCCGCTGACCGATTCCGGATTAGCAAAATTTCTGGAAGATTACCGGAAGGTGAATGCTTAGTAATAGAAGTCTGATTATCTGTAAAACGATAGAAGAGAAGGAGTTTGTAGACAGAGAAGAAACTACAGACTCCTTTTTGTATATTGGGATAAGGCCGGAAACGGTACTAATACAAAGTAATATTCAAGTATAAATCTTATCTTTGTATTATTTAAGACAATTATGCAGACTATTTTAATTATAGAAGACGAGAAACGGGTAGCCGATTTGCTGAAGGCCGGCTTGGAGGAGAACGGTTACCAGACCATGGTGGCTTACGATGGTGCCATGGGGTTGAGGCTGTTTCAGGCTTACTCGTTTCAGCTGGTTATATCCGATATTATTTTACCCAAACTGGACGGATTTGAGTTGTGTAAGGAGATTCGTAAGCAGAATGAGCGGATTCCAATTCTGATGCTCACGGCTTTGGGCTCTGCCGATGATAAGCTGGAAGGGTTTGATGCCGGTGCCGACGATTATATGGTGAAGCCGTTCGATTTCAGAGAACTGATAGCCCGGGTAAAGGTTCTGTTGCGGAGAAACGGAGAGGCGGTAGTTGCCCCTCCCGAAGAAGTAGTGTATGCAGACCTGGTCATCAACCGGAACCGGCATGAAGTGACGCGGCGGAATATTCCCATCAAGCTCTCTCCCAAAGAATACAATCTGCTCCTCTATATGGTAGAGCATGCAGAGAAGGTAATCAGCAGAGTAGAAATAGCAGAAAAGGTATGGAATACCCACTTCGATACAGGTACTAACTTTATAGATGTGTACATTAATTACCTGCGCAAGAAAATTGACAAGGAGTTCGATGTCAAGCTTATTCATACCAAGCCGGGAGTTGGATTCATTTTAACAGACAAATTATGAAGATACGTACAAAACTGACCTGGCAGAATACCGGCGTTACTGCAGCTGTATTTTTGTTTTGCATGTGCCTGATTTATCTGTTGAGCGAACAGGCACGCAGCCGTACGTTTTTCCACGATTTGAAGAGCGAGGCTTTAACCAAGGCACACCTGTATCTTCAGAATCAGGTAGATGCCCAAACCATGCAGTCCATTTACCTCAACAACAGGAAATTTATCAACGAGGTAGAAGTGGCGGTCTATACCACTGACTTCCGTATGCTTTATCACGACGCCATACAAAGTGATATCATAAAGGAAGACCGGAACATGATAAACGATATTCTGAGGCGCAAAGAAATTGAGTTCTATATAGGCCGCTATCAGGGAATCGGCATGCTCTATTCGTTCGGGGGAAAAGAGTATATTGTGACCGCAGCTGCTTACGACGGATACGGATATAATAATTTGTATGAGCTGCAGCAAACCCTTCTGATACTTTTTGTGGTGGGTCTGACCTTGTTGTTTCTTGCCGGCTATTTTCTTGCCCGTGCATCCTTGAAGCCTATTCGCGACATTGTAAAAGAAGCAGAGAGCATTACGGCACAGCATATCCACAAACGCCTTCCCGTGAAGAACGAGAAAGATGAATTGGGCGAACTCAGTACCACGTTCAATGCCCTGCTGGAGCGTCTGGAAATATCGTTCAATTCCCAGAAAATGTTCGTCAGCAATGTATCGCACGAGATGCGTACCCCACTGGCTGCCCTGATGGCAGAATTAGACCTGGCCTTGCAGAAAGAAAGAACAGGAGAACAATACAGGCAAGCCATGCAGAATGTCTTGCAGGATGCCCGCCGGATGAACAAACTGATCGACGGATTGCTCAATCTGGCAAAGGCTGATTACCAGAAAGAACAGATCAAGATGCAGGAAATCCGTCTGGACGAATTGCTGCTCGATGTAAGAGAATTCATTCTCAGGGCACACCCCGAGTATCATATCGATCTTCTGTTCGAGCAGGAAGAAGCCGATGACGACCGTCTGATTACCGTCAGGGGAAACCTTTATCTGCTGAACATCGCTTTCTCCAATCTGATAGAGAACAACTGTAAGTACTCAGACAACAAATCTTCGTTTATACAAATCTCTTATTGGGACAAGCATACCGTCATTCGTCTTTCCGACAGTGGCATTGGCATGTCGGATACAGACAAAGCACATCTTTTTACCCTGTTTTACCGGGGAACACAAGAGAATGTCACAGAAGGACACGGCATCGGTATGGCCTTGTCGCAGAAAATCATTCATCTGCATCAGGGTACAATCTCTGTACATTCGGAGGAAGGCAAGGGTACTACCTTTGTGGTTGAACTGCCTCATATCTGATATTAAAACGAACATAACCCTTTGTGTAAGAGTGGTATTAGAATTCACTGGAATTTTTCTAATGGTTTTCTAATACCACTCTAATACTTTTCTAACGGCTGCTTTGGCAAGTACGGTATACTTTTGCGGCGTGATAAGACAAAACAAATACTAACTTGTAAACCAAAGTATCATGTGGAAGAAAAAGAAACGTACCTCTCAATTTGCTTTTAATGCAGAGAAAGTATTTTTGGCAGCAGCACAACCACTCGAATCCGTATTCAGTTATTTTCAGACCACTCGTTCCGGTCTTGACGCGCAGGAAGTAGAGAGCCGTCAGTCTTTGTATGGTAAGAATGAAGTAGAGCATGAAAAGAAGAAAAACCCCATATCGTCGTTCGTCAAGGCGTTCATCAATCCCTTTATAGGTGTACTTACCGCTTTGGTTGTCATTTCGTTTGTACTGGATGTGTTACTTGCCGAACCCGGAGAGCAAGACTGGACAGCCATTGTCATTATTTCCAGTATGGTGATATTCAGTGCCATTCTCCGTTTTCGTCAGGAATGGAAAGCCAACATGTCGAGCGAGGCTTTGCTGAAGATGGTAACCAACACTTGCTATGTAAAGCGTGTGGGTTGTCACGACGAGGAAATCAGCATCGCAGAACTGGTACCGGGCGACATTGTCATGATTGCAGCAGGCGATATGATTCCCGCAGATATTCGTATCATCGAGGCCAAAGACCTTTTCGTCAGTCAGTCTTCCCTCACAGGAGAGTCGGACCCGATAGAGAAATGTCCGGAACAGAAAGACCACAAGTACAGCAAGGGAAGTGTCGTCGAACTGGACAATATATGGGTTCTAACGTAGTCAGCGGGTCGGCCACCGGAATCGTTTTTGCTACCGGAAACCATACCTATCTGGGTACTATTGCAAAGAGCATTGCCGGACACCGTGCCGCTACAGCTTTCGACAAGGGTATCAGCAAAGTCAGCTTCCTGCTCATCCGTTTTATGCTTGTCATGATTCCCTTTGTATTTCTGGTAAATGGATTGACCAAAGGCGACTGGCTCGAAGCATTCATCTTCGCAGTTTCTGTGGCAGTCGGTCTGACCCCCGAAATGCTCCCAATGATTGTTACCGCCAATCTGTCGAAAGGCGCAGTGGCCATGTCGAAGAAAAAGACGATTGTAAAAGACCTGAATGCAATACAGAATTTCGGAGCCATGAATATCCTCTGCACCGACAAGACCGGTACATTGACCTGCGACCAGATTGTATTGGAAAAATACATCAATGCAGACGGAAGCAGCGATAACGACAAGCGTATACTGCGCCATGCCTATTTCAACAGTTTCTTTCAGACCGGACTGAAGAATCTGATGGATAAGGCCATCCTGTCGCACGTAAAGGAACTGTCTCTTGAGCATCTGAAAGACAATTACAGGAAAGTAGATGAAATACCTTTCGACTTTACACGCCGCCGCATGTCGGTCGTGGTGGAAGACAACCAGGGAAAACGCCAGATTATTACCAAGGGAGCGGTAGAAGAGATGCTTGAAATCTGTTCGCATGCCGAGTTCGACGGAAAGGTACAGGCTTTTACTCCGTCCCTGAAAAGCAAGGCAAAGGAGATAAGCGAACAAATGAATAAGCAAGGCATGAGAGTCATCGCCGTGGCGCACAAAAGTTATCTTGACAAAGACTGCTGCTTTGAAGTGAAAGACGAGAGCGATATGGTACTGATTGGCTATCTGGCTTTTCTCGATCCTCCCAAGCAGTCGGCTGCAAGTGCCATCAAGCAATTGCATGAACATGGCATCGAAGTAAAGATTCTTTCCGGCGATAATGATGCAGTCGTACGTACGATTGCCCGCCAGGTAGGTATTGATACCCGCCATGCGGTGACCGGTATGGAACTGGCTGCAATGAGTGAGGAAGAACAGCAGAAAGCGGTACGCGAATCGAATGTCTTCTCCAAACTGACTCCCATCCAGAAGACCCAGATTATTACCTTGCTTCAGGAACAGCAGAATACAGTCGGTTTCCTGGGCGACGGTATCAATGATGCCGCAGCTCTTCGTCAGTCGGATATCGGAATCTCTGTCGATTCTGCAGTCGATATCGCAAAAGAAAGTGCCGATATCATTCTGCTGGAAAAAGACCTGATGGTACTGGAAGACGGAGTACTGGAAGGACGGAAGACCTTTGGAAACATCACTAAATACATCAAGATGACGGCAAGCTCCAATTTCGGAAACATGTTCAGTGTGATGGCTGCCAGTGCATTCCTGCCTTTCTTGCCCATGCTGCCCATTCACCTGCTTATCCAGAATCTGTTGTATGACGTGTCGCAAACCACCATTCCCTTCGACCGTATGGATGCGGAATATTTGCGGAAACCCCGCAAGTGGGATGCCTCGGACTTGAGCCGTTTCATGATTTTCGTGGGCCCCATCAGTTCCATTTTCGATATTGTGACCTATCTGGTGATGTGGTATGTCTTCAGCTGCAATTCGCTGGAACATCAGACTCTGTTCCAGTCCGGATGGTTCATCGAAGGACTGTTGTCGCAGACCCTGATTGTGCACATGATCCGTACGCGTAAGATACCGTTCATCCAGAGTTGCGCTTCCTGGCAGGTCACCGGTCTTACCTTCCTTATCATGGCCATTGGCATTCTGATACCTTTTACTCCTTTCGGCACCTCTATCGGGTTGCAGCCACTGCCTTTGGAGTATTTCCCGTGGCTGGCAGGTATCCTGCTTTCTTATTGCGTACTGACACAACTTGTAAAGAACTGGTATATCAAACGATTTGTAAAATGGCTTTAAATCATGCAGATAAAGAAACAGATCATGCTTGGGGTGATGATGGTGGTTGCGACGGGCAACCACCGCCTCGAAGCGCAGGAATTCGGACTGACTTACACTACCGAACTGCAGACCGATTTTCGTAAAGGAAGCAACTGGGTAAATTTGTTGCGGAGCGATTTCTCTTTTCCGATAACCCAGCAGATGGAACTGAAAGCCGCTACAATCAGCGTGGCACGGACAAGAGAGGAGAGTCTGGCAGACGATTTGCAGACTTTTTCGAATATAGAGGAAGAAAACATTCCGCTTGCACTGGCTGTATGTGGGGCAGAGTGGCATACCGGAAGATCAACGTTCTTTGTAGGAATACGTAATTTGAATGAAGACTACTTCGCCTCTTCCTGTACCTCTCTGTTTACAAACAGCTCCTGCGGTATCTTCCCAACCTTGTCGGCCAATTATCCTATTGCCAACTATCCGTTGGCATCGGTAGGCATAGAATACAAGCTGACGCTGGAACATTGGGAGGTGGAAACTTCGCTTTACAACGGTACCGGTTACCGCATGTGGGCCGGAAGAGAAAATGTATTCCGTGTGTGTCCGGCTACAGACGGAATACTCAGTGTGACATCAATAAACTATCGGAAAAATGGCAGCAACTATTATATGGGGTTTGCTTTACGCAGCGGCCTGCCTGTGGGCGATGAGAATGGAAACGAAACACAGACATCGGCACCGGAAACGCAAAGACAACTGAACACCGTAATCTGGACGTATGCAGAGCAGCGTCTTTCTTCCCGTGTGTATGCACTGTGTCAGTATTCCTTCAATCCTACAGAAAAAAACGGATGCCGCAGCTATGCAGGTGCCGGACTGGTCTGGCACTGCGGAAAGACAGAAGGAGGTGCATTTGCCGATTATGCCGATTTCTCTTCCGAACACGAATGGGCTGCCGAACTGACTTGGAAAGTTCCCTGCCTGAAACACGGATACCTGCAGCCCACTTTGCATCTTATCAGAAATAGTCATGAAAGCAAGGTGATTGGTTTGCTCCGGTTGGGATATTTCATTTAAAATTTATAAGTTTGTATCATGTTTATCCGTAAAATCAGTCAGTATATAGAAGACAGGCAACTGTTTTTCCCCGGAGCGAAAATCTTGGTTGCCTTGAGTGGGGGAGCAGACTCTGTAGCCTTGCTGCGTGTGCTGCTTCAGTTGGGATATTCCTGTGCAGCTGCCCATTGTAATTTTCATTTGCGCGGAGCCGAGTCGGACCGCGATGAGGCTTTTGTGCGTGGTCTGTGCCAGAAGTTCGGTGTACCCTTGTCTGTTATTCATTTCGACACGCAGGCTTATGCCGCACAGAAAGGGCTGTCCATTGAGATGGCTGCCAGAGAGCTCCGTTACGAATGGTTCGAGAATACAAGAAAGGAAATACATGCCGATTTCATCGCTGTGGCTCATCACCGTGACGACAGTGTGGAAACCTTTCTGCTCAATCTGATTCGCGGAACCGGTATTGCCGGACTGACCGGTATTGCTGCAGTCAACGGAAAGATTATACGTCCGCTGCTTGGTGCCGGGCGAAGTGAGATTCTCGATTATCTGGCAGAGCTGGGGCAGGACTATGTGACAGACAGTACTAATCTGGAGGATGCTTATACGCGAAACAAGTTGCGCTTGAATATACTCCCGCTGCTGCGCGAAATCAATCCCTCTGTCGACGAGTCGATAATGGAAACTGCACACCGTCTGGCCGATGTGGAAACGGTATATAGAAAATCTGTGCTCGAATCGTGTAAACGGGTGATGGAAAACGAAAACAGCATCAGCATACCCCGTCTGCTGGAAGAGCCTTCTCCTCAGGCAGTGTTGTTCGAACTCCTGTACCCGCTGGGCTTCAATGCCGCTCAGCAAAAAGATGTCTACCGAAGTCTTTCTGCCGAGTCCGGACGTCTTTTCTATTCCAAAACGCACCGTTTGCTGAAAGACC
>ERZ791573.1195-NODE-1195-length-10601-cov-3.208989_pt1 | contig 10601 bp, 11 predicted proteins | sample MGYA00509971_ERZ791573 | MGnify/ENA primary metagenome ERZ791573 (study PRJEB30046, sample SAMN00791921) | human gut metagenome | study: EMG produced TPA metagenomics assembly of the A metagenome-wide association study of gut microbiota in type 2...
TGTTGTTGATGTAGTCCACCATCTTGGCCGTGAAACCGTCGGTGTCGAGAGAGGCTTCCGGATATTCGGTGTTGATGCTACCCACATTGGTGCAGCCGGTGATGGCACCGAGGTTGTAGCCTGCGATGCCGCCGGTGGAAGATTTGCCGGTGACGATGGCGCGGGCCGTGCTGTGGTCGATGGTGCCTTCGGACTCGTTGCGGCCCACGATGCCGCCGACGCTGCGTTTGCCGGAAACACTTCCGTTGAATGTGCAGCTTTCGATCGTGCCGTGGTTTTCACCCACGATGCCGCCGATATTTTCGCTGTCGCCGGACGGGGTGACCGTGCCCTCAACATTCAGGTTTTTGATGACGGCGTCCTTTTGCAGCACGCCGAAAAGACCGGCGGGGGAGACGCTCTGCGTGATGGAAAGGCCGCTGATGGTGTGGCCGTTGCCGTTGAACGTGCCGCCGAACGTCGGAATGGGGAGCTCGTCATCGTCGGTCAGCTCGATATCGTTGTCAAGCACAACGGTTTTACCGCGCGACCAGGAGTCGAGCGTGCAGGAATGCGCGAGGGATCGTAAGTCTTCTGCGCTCTTGATATGGATGGCGCCGTCCCCCTCTGCCAAGACCTGCGTGACAGGGAGAAGCGAGATGAGCAGCAGGCACGAGAGTGCAAGCGCGCAGAAGCGATAGAAATGATTAGTCTTCTTCATCGTCTTGCTCCTCATTTGCAGATCCGGAGATCAGATTCAGGTCGATGTCGCCCTCGACCGTGGCGTGCATGATGCCATGCACCGTACCATTGATGCTGCCGCGCACCATGCCGTTGACGGAGACCTTACCGTGACCCGATTTCTTTTCCGTGATGGACGGGACGGAGAACGAGGTCTTGTCGACGATGCCGCTGCCGATGAGCAAGATCTGCGGCAGGGCGAACATGACCATGATGATGGAGATGACCGTGCCGCGGCCAAGGCTCTCGCCGATGCCCGCGATGACGGGCTCAGATGTCATGCTGCCGATCAAAAAGCCGCAGATCGAGAGGATCGAGCCGGAGGTGATGATCGTCGGGAAGGCGAAGTTCAGCGTCTCGACGATGGCGTCGCGGTGGTGCATTTTGGATTTGAGCTCCTGATAGCGGCTGGCGATGACGATGGCGTAGTCAATGTTCGCGCCCATCTGGATGGAAGAAACAATTAGATATCCTAAGAAGAAGATGTACTTGCCCGTGATGGTCGGGAACGAGAAGTTGAGCCAGATGCAGCCCTGAATCACGAGGATCAGCAGCACCGGCATACCGGCGGAGTTGAACGTGAAGAGCAGCACCAGCATAACCACGAGCACCGACACGATGCTGACGACCTTGTTATCCACGGCGAAGGACTTTTCGAATTCGTATTCGTTCGTCGATTCGCCCGCGAGGTAGACGTTTTCATCGGGGTAATACTTTTCGGCAATTTCGAGAATTTTGTCGGTGAAGGCGTAGGTCTCGTCGCTGCTTTCGGGCAGCGTGAGGTAGATGAGCATGCGGTCGTAATCCGTACCTTGAAGCTGGGCCTTGGCGCTGTTCATCTGGACCTCGGCATCCTGGAGCATCTGCGTCTGGTCGTCACTGAGCGTCACGATGCCGGAATCCACCTGATCGCAGACAAAGAGAAACATGTCGATGAGCGGGACTTTGTAGGTGGCGAGATTGCCCGCAAGCTTGCCATATTCTGAATGCTGCGCGGCGTAGGCGGCGTAGACGACCTGCGCGGCCTCGTAATCGAGACCCGCGAGCTCGGCGAACTGGCGCGGCGTCAGCTTGTCGGCCAGCATGTAGCCGTCGAGTGCTTCGATGTTGGTAAGACCCATCGTGGAGTCGACCTCGTCGTACTGGCCGAGCTCGTCCAAAATGGCGGACTCCTTGTCGTAGTCGCCCGTGGGGACGATGAGCGCCAGCATGTTCTTCGAGGTGAAGTTATCCTCGATCATCTGCTGGGCAAACTGCGTCTCATTCTGCTTGGGGGCGGAGATGAGGCCATAGCCGTAGGCGTAGGGGCAGTCGGACGACAGGCGGTAGCCGATGACGGCCAGCACCACGAAGACGATGGGGATGATGTAGCGCGTGGCATAGTCGAGCTTGCCGACGAACGGGATCTTCGGCACGAAGCTGCGGTGCTGCGTGCGGTCGATCAGCGGGCCGAAAAGCATCAGAAGGCCTGGCATCACGATGAACGCCGCGAGCAGCGCGAACAAAATCGACTTGATGAGGCAAAGCGCCATATCGGGACCGAGCTTGAACCGCATGAAGAGCATCGCGACAAGGCCGCCGATGGTCGTGAGGCTGCTCGCACCGATCTCGGGGATCGACTTGCTCAGCGAGACGATGACGGCCTCACGCAGCGGCAGCAGCCGGTGCTCCTCTTTAAATCGGTTGCAGAAGATGATGGCGTAGTCGATGGACAGCGCCAACTGCAAGATGCTTGTGACCGAGTTTGAAATGAACGAGATTTTGCCCATCAGGAAGTTTGTGCCCTGATTCAGTACGAGCGCGACCACGAACGTCAGAATGAGCACCGGCACCTCGCCGTAGGTCTCGGACGTGAAGAGCAGCACGATGACAATGACGATGGCGACATACACCATGATGACGCTGATCTCGTGGTCGATGGTCTCCTGCTGCGTGTTGCCAAGGTCCGTGTCGACATACAGATCGTAGTCGGACAGGTATTCCTTCACGGCTTCGAGCGAGTCGAGACAGGCCTCGTCATCCTCACTGTAGGCAAAGGTGATGGAATAGAGGGCGGAGAGGTTATTATAATGTGCGGTGGTCTCGTCGTAGTCCACGCTCTGCACGCCCTTGATCTCCTTGATCTTGGGCTCGAGCGCGGCGGCCTGCTCTGGTGTGATGTTGGCCACCATGACCTCAGCCGTGCCATAGGTCGTGAACTGCTCGTCCATGATGTCGAGCGCCTGCTTCGTCTCGGAATCAGACGGCAGGTAGTACGTCAGGTCGCTCTCGACCTCGACCCAGTTGCGGGAAAAGGCGGAGAATACGAGCAGAATGATCGTGAGCAGAAAGATGAGATTTCGCTTGTCGACAATGACCGTCGACAGCTTTTCCATAAAGCTGGAGCCGGTCTCCTTGGTTTCGTTACTCATGGCGGTACGCATTGCCTCCTTTCTCGTGGGTGGGGCTTCGCTTCTTCATGCGCTCAAGGCCGCTTTTGATCGGCGGCTCGGGCGGGGCGAGCTGCACCACATCGCCGAGCGAACAGTCGAGCTGGCGGCAGATGCGCACAAGCACCTCGAGCGAGACGAGCTCATTTTTCGAGAGCTTGGCGAGCGTGTTGGAGCTGATGCCGACCTCGCGCGCAAATTCCGTTTTATTTAAGCCCTTGTCGATGAGGAGCTTAAAAAGGTTGCTGTAGGTAACATACATGGTGGTACCTCCTGTTCAATCGTCAACATTATATGAAAATATCCGGAAGAAGCAAGATAAAATTTGTGAAAGCAGATATTTTTTAAACAAATCTGGCGAAGTGACAAAAACAGGCCAGTACAGATGAACAATGCGCAGCCCCTTTTGAAGCGGGGATTTGTTGATCGAGTGAAGGAGAAGATGAAAAAGGGCAAGGAAGCACCGGAGAGCGGTAAAAAGACATCTTGACTTTTGCACTGTCAGTTACTATGTTTCAGTTAGAGATGACTAACTGATGCAAAACGAAAGAAAATCGAAACGAGAGCATAGCGAGACGAGGCAGAACGAAGGAAACAGGTATTTTTAGGATAACAGGAGACTTGGCTATGAAAATTTTAGTATTCGGCGTGGGCGTGCTCGGCTGCAATCTGGCGCGGAATTTCTTCCGCGCGGGAAAGGACGTCACGCTGCTGGCGCGGGGAGAATGGGGCGAGAGCATCCCCAAAAAACGGCCTTCGGATCAAGGATAAGTTTTCGCCCCGCATGTCGGTCAGCCGCATTCCGGTCACGGCAGAGCTGAAAGCGGAGGACAAGTACGACGTGATCTTCGTCGTCCTGCGCTATACACAGCTCGACGCGATCCTCGATACCCTGCGGACGAATCCGACAAAGGATATCGTCTTTGTGGGAAACGACATGCGCGCAAGTGCGCTGAGCGCTTCGCTGCCGGAGAAAAACGTGATGTTTGCCTTTGTGTCCTCGGCAGGCCATCGGGAGCGGAAGTATGTGGCGTCCGTCGACCTCAAAAAGCTCAAGGGCAACACGGCCTATTTAAGCCGACTGATCGACACTAATATCGAGGGCTACCGCGCGATCAAAAACGCGGGACATGAAATTTTGCCGAAGGACAACGTGGAGTTTGAAGGCGCGGCGTACCACAAGACCTGTCTGCGCTTTTTTAAGCTCATGTCCGCCACGAGCCTCGGAAAGATCTGCGCGTCCGACCACGCGATGAACGCGGTCGACGAAATGAGCGCGCTGAACCGCGATTTGAAGGCCTTCTTCGATGAAAACGGCGCGAAATATCCCGTGTGGCAGGAGCTTGAGCAGGAAGTCGCAAAATACCTGAAGTGAACAAAGGGGAAGCGCCCGTCATTTGGCGAGCGCTCTTTTTTGCCCGCTCACGGAAAAATCAGACTCCGGCGAGGCGTCGGTGAATTTTTCGACAGATATTGCCAAAGCGGATGATCCATGACTGATACTGAGAGCGCCCGGACAAAAAATGTTTGGGCACTCTTACTGTATGAATATATTGTAATTTTCCCATGATAAAGAAGTAAATATTGTAAAGGAAACTTGACAAGATGGGCGTGTCATGCTACAGTAAGTTTGTAAAGGAAACTTGTCATGCAAGGAGGCGTTTTTTTGAAGAATAAAGTTGAGCAGTTACGAAAGGAGCGAGGATTAAATCAAGATGATTTTGCAAAAATGCTTCGTGTTTCAAGACAAACCATTAGTTCAATCGAAACAGGAAAGTATAATCCATCATTGGAATTAGCTTTTGCAATTTCAGACTTTTTTGGTAAACGGATTGAAGAAATCTTTATCTATGAAAGAGGTGCAGAAAATGAAAAAGAGTAATTTGATAACCGGGATACTATATGTGCTTTTCGGTGTGGTTTGTTTGATTGTTGCGCTATTGATTGAAACAAAGTTAGAGGGCATTTTATGGGGCTTTGCTGGCGCAGGTATCTTCCCCGGAATTATGATGATATGCAAATATTTTTATTGGAGTTCCCCCAAGAATAAAGAGCAATACGAAGAACGTTTGGAGAACGACCGAATTGAGCAACATGACGAGTTGAAAACAAAAATTAGAGATAGAGCCGGAAGATATGCTTACGGCATAGGACTGGTGGTTATTTGTTTCTCTATTTTGGTTTTCAGTTTTCTCGGAGCATTGGAAGTTATCGACAATGCTCGCATGATCATACTCTATCTCAGCGGATATTTAATGTTTCAAATTATCACAGGAATTATCATTTTTAATAAGTTGATGAAAAAGTATTAAGGGAAATCCCTTTAGGAACTAAAGGGCGCACTGCTATACTCTCCTATCGGGAGTATAGCACAAGGGATGATGACGGGAATGTGGAGAATAGCGGAACTCTGCTGCTGCGCATGATGTGTTGCACAAGGCGCTGCAGCAGGCGGTGGCAATCGGTTATCTGCGCTTCAATCCTGCCGATGCCTGCAAGCTGCCTCGCGTGGAGCATAAGGAGATCAAGCCGCTGGAGGGGTGAAAACAGAAAAAAGGAGCGGAGCTGCGCCCCGCTCCTTTGCTATTTACAAATCGAAGTCCAAGCAATTTTTCCTTTAAACGCGGATATTATCTTCATCAATCGATAACACCGCTCATCACATCACGATACGTCTTATCCAAAAGCTCGCGTAAATCCGATGTGTCCGCCTGATAGCGTTCATTATTGATCGAAATGGTATCTTCATCCAGTTCAACAGGGATATCTTTGTCCGATATTTGAATCCCAAAATAGTAAAAGCTATCCGACATCCTGTCTACTTGATCCGTTGTTTCCTGCACATCCGGTTCATTGATAGCACGCACGATCTCTTTCATTCGGTCATCGTTTGTCACCATATAATTCGGCTCATTTTGAGGGTAAATTTTAAAACTGATATAGTTTGCGTTTTCGGCGTCGAGCGGAAGTACGCTGTGATCGTGGCAAAAATAGGCGATAGCCGAGACGATCAGGATCAAACCGAAAATGCAAAAAAGTTTTTTCTTCATCGCTGGCAGCCCCCTTGAATACTGTTTTTAAATTCACTGATATTTTAAGTATATCATGCAAAAGCAGCCGCAGCAACATTTTTAGACGAGTTGTGCGCTTTTGGAGTTTTCACGCATTTTCGCACTGCGCATTTCACTCTCAAAAATTGCAAAAAAGCATTGAAATCATACGATTTCAAGGCTTTTAGCTGGTCGTGGTGTAATTATAGGATCTCAGAAAATACAGATATATCAATGGTTTGCTGGCAGTCAGCAAGAGGTATTCATCCTAAATTGAACGGTCAAGCACCGTGACCTGCGTAATCACATCACGCAGACGATCGGAACCGACCATGTACTCAAGTGCATCATCAGCGGTGTTAAAGCAGCATTCCGTCTCGGGACAATTCCAAACATAAATTGTGATTTTGTCATCTGTTCCATATCGAATAATGCCATAATGAATGCCGTTCCATTCAATTTCTACTTCTCCGCCACATTTCATACACCACTTAAAATCGCTGATCGATTTAAAACGGTTATCTTCCAATGAGTTTTTGGATTTTAAAATGCGATAGGGCATGCCACACCTCCAATATGACTTGAAATCAGGAATATCTCCGCCCCAATAGTTTTCTGCTTTGCCCCAGTTTGGTCGGTTACCTTCCCATACAATGTTATGATCGTGAGGAATAGAGTGCTGTTTGGGATTGCCGTGATTTGAGTAATGCCGTTCCTTGACTGCCCTACCGTCTGCGCCAATCTTAGTTTCTCTTAAATCCCCGTTACGATCAGCTGTGCGGTTGATGCTGCCGGGTTCACCTAAAAAACGTTCATCATCCGGCTTAGAGGGCTTCCACTTTCCGCCATAGGCGCTGCCGCCGCCCTTATAAGTGCCGCCGATCAAGTATGGCTCTATTGTATCACATTCAGGTCGATATGTCTCGCCAATTTTGAAAGCGTCGAGATCTTCTGCCTTATAATTTCTCTCATAGCTCATATATTTCCACGAGCTGCGCTCATAATCCACATACACGATATTGCCCTGCATCTCCGGAAAAGGCGTGTTGTAGCAGATGATTTTCTCCGGCTCAATACGCCGCAGCATTTCGTTATAGCCGGCCATGAACCATTCTTTCTGGTCGCAGCGGTTATCATGCTCAGATGCCATATAGGTGGAAACAGCAACAACGCTTCCTTTTTCAATTCCCTCAAAGCAGAAATCAAAGGTGGATTCATCGCCCCAGTTTACCGTGGGAACAACACGGATTCCTTTCGATGCCCAGTATGCGCCGCACCAGCGGTTGCGAAATACATTGTAAAGCTGCATCACGGGAGCCATTTCTAGATACATACTGAAATCGGGTGACAGTACCGCCCGGTAGCGGGACAACTTCTCGATGTCGTTGTCGGGGTTCTTCCACACCCGTTCGAAGCGATAATCGTAAAGGAAGAAATGAACCATACGGTCAAGGTGATTTTGATCTTCCAGATGGGTCTTGTCAAATCCAATCAATAAGAGATCGTCAAAGTCTCCGGGGTTCTCTTGAAACTTGGGATGTAAATGTCAATGGAAAAGTGAGCCATGCACTCATGAGTTTTTGAGCCACTGGCGCTAACAAAAAAGTGAGCCGCAACGCTCACGAAAATTTGAGCCACCCAGTCATAGCCTGTCTTGCAAGGTAGATCTCAACCTGTAGGAATCTCCGTTCATGTCCAGAATATGAGAACGGAAGGTCAGTCTGTCAATGAGGGCAGCAACCATGGTTGTATTCTCAAAGAGGTCTGTCCATTTGGAGAAAGGAAGGTTCGTTGTAACAATGGTACTGCTCTTTTCACTACGGTCTGAAATAACCTTAAACAGCAGTTCAGACTGGTGTCGGTTGAAACTGAGATAGCTCAACTCATCCAGGATCAGCAGATCGGCCTTTGCCAAGGTGCGCTCCAGCTTACCAAGACGGTAGTTATCTTTTGCCTCGCATAATTCCGTGGACAAGGTCGCTGCATTCTTAAACAGCACGTTGTAGCCCTGAGTACAGGCTTTTAGTCCAAGGGCTATCCCCTCAAAAAAGTAGTCTGGTTTAATATACAACATTATCGTCACGTTTCCGTCACTTGTCAAACATCCAAGTGACGGAAATCTACAGCTTATAAAAAAGGCGCAGATGGCTTTCTGACAAAATGTGTTAGAAAGCGTTATTTTGCGCCTTCCGATTACCGCCAGCAGGCTAGCAAAAAGTCCTGAAATCTTACGATTTCAGGACTTTCTGGTTGCGGAGGCATGACTCGAACCTACGGCCTCCGGGTTATGAGAGCGATACAGCCATTTTTAGAGCGTATAAACGCTTGAAATACGTACATTTGTAATCTCGTTTTGTTTTGATTGGATTGCCGTAAAGGCTTGTCCCAAGGTCCTCATAGCTTCAACGTCTGGTGGAGAAACATTACCAAGAAGAAATTGTCTGCAAACCTGTACAGCAACAGAGAAATTCGCCTTGCAAGGGTGTTTTGTTTTGAATTTCTGAATGACTACGTGTGAGGTAATCAATTCAGAGAAGTTGTACATGATAAGCCTGGCATAAATCTCCTGCGTAATGTTCCCTCTTTTTCGGCTTCTTTTAGTTTTCGGCCTTGGTCTCGCAGTACAGGCAGCGGTAGGTGCGCGTGCTCTCTTCGGTCAGTGTGAAGACCTGCGGCAGCTCCTGCTCAACGGAGGTGATGCAGCGGGGATTCTTGCAGCGGATGACGTTGGTGATGCGCTCGGGCAGCTTGAGCTGGCGCTTTTCGATGCGCTTGCCTTCCTTGATGATGTTGACGGTGATGCCGGGGTCGACATAGCCGATGACATCCCAGTCAAGGTCGAGCACCTGGTCGATCTTGATGATGTCCTTGCGTCCCATCTTGCTGCTGCGCGCATTTTTGATAATAGCCACCTGGCAGGCCAGCTTGTCCAGCCCCAGTTTAAAGTAAATATCCATACTGCGTCCTGCCTGGATGTGGTCCAGAACAAAACCTTCTTTTAATCCGCTGATATTTAACATGGTTTTTCCACCTCCAGTAAAGTCATGATCAGAGCCATACGGACGTATACGCCGTACTGAACCTGTTTGAAGTAAGCGGCACGCGGGTCGTTGTCCACCTCAACGGAAATCTCATTGACACGCGGAAGCGGATGGAGCACAAACATATCATCACGGGCAAGCTCCATCTTCTTTTTGTCGAGAATGTAGCAGTCTTTCATACGGATGTAATCTTCCTCGTTGAAGAAACGCTCTTTTTGGACACGGGTCATATAGAGAACATCCAGCTTTGGAAGTGTTTCCTCTAAGTTAGAGACTTCCCGATAGGTGCTGTGGGAAGTCTTTAAGGTTCTTTCAATCATATAGTCCGGAATGCGGAGTTCTTCCGGAGAAATGAAATAGAATTCGTTACCCGGATAGCGTACCAGACTGTTTACCAGGGAATGAACGGTTCTTCCGAATTTTAAATCACCACAGAAGCCCACCGTCAGGTGGTCAAGCCGTCCCTTGCGCTGGCGTATGGTTAATAAGTCAATCAGGGTCTGGGTTGGGTGATAGTGTCCGCCGTCACCGGCATTAATGACCGGAATGGTTGCATACATAGAGGCGCAGAGCGGTGCACCTTCTTTTGGATGACGCATTGCGCAGATGTCTGCGTAACAGGAGATAACTCGGATTGTATCGGAAACACTTTCGCCCTTGGAAGCAGAACTGGAATCAGCGGAGGAAAATCCGAGAACGGAACCTCCAAGATTTAACATGGCAGCTTCAAAACTTAACCGGGTTCGTGTACTTGGTTCATAAAAACAGGTGGCTAATTTTTTGCCTTCACATGCGTGTGCATATTTGTTCGGGTACTTCTCGATATCATTGGCAAGGTCTAAAAGCTTGTCTAATTCATCGACGGAGAAGTCCAATGGGCTCATTAAATGACGCATATAAATCCTCCTTATGTGATGCTGACTTTTTTCAGCATTTTTTCTATCATATAATAATCACCATCTGATTTCAAGAAGAAAAAAATTTACGTTATATTGATAAAATATGCGTCCGTTTTCAGATATTTTCAGACAGGGAAGGTTATATATCAGTAATTGAAAATAAAAATTTCAGGGGGATTCCGAGGTGTTACACCGGATGAGAATGCGCTCAAATAAAAGTCCGGCAGCCATCCACAAGGGAGCATAATCGAGTCGTATGACCCCGTCTATGTTTGTTTTGGCATGACTGTAATCCCAGGGGCACATGCCGTGGCGTTTTAAAAATGTGCCGCTGATGTATTCAAAAGAAAAAATGCCAACGGAGTAGATACAGCCGCGAAGAAGTGCCGGAAGATTTTTGATACTGTGGTACAACGGTGCAATTACGGCAGCAGTCCCGTAGATGGGAAACATCCATACGGA
>ERZ791573.1196-NODE-1196-length-10601-cov-1.799924_pt1 | contig 10601 bp, 8 predicted proteins | sample MGYA00509971_ERZ791573 | MGnify/ENA primary metagenome ERZ791573 (study PRJEB30046, sample SAMN00791921) | human gut metagenome | study: EMG produced TPA metagenomics assembly of the A metagenome-wide association study of gut microbiota in type 2...
TCGCACCCAACCGTAGGCCGGATAAGGCGTTTACGCCGCATCCGGCAAAAAGCCGTACCAAATCGCGGACCGGATAAGGCGTTACGCCGCATCCGCCATAAACCTTGTCGTACCCTACAAAAATCCCATTAGAGGAAGAAAAATGAGCGACACCTCACCTGCCATACCGGAGAGTATCGATCCGGCGAATCAGCATAAAGCGCTGACTACCGGACAACAGGCGGTTATTAAGAAGTTGTTTCGCCGCCTGATCGTCTTTCTGTTCGTGCTGTTTATCTTCTCGTTCCTTGATCGCATCAACATCGGCTTTGCCGGACTCACGATGGGACGCGACCTCGGTCTGAGCGCCACCATGTTTGGCCTCGCTACCACCCTGTTCTATGCCGCTTATGTCATCTTCGGCATTCCCAGCAACATTATGCTGAGTATTGTCGGTGCGCGGCGCTGGATCGCCACCATCATGGTGCTTTGGGGCATCGCCTCTACTGCCACCATGTTTGCCACTGGCCCCACCAGCTTGTACGTACTGCGTATACTGGTTGGCATTACCGAAGCCGGCTTTCTGCCTGGTATTCTGCTGTATTTAACCTTCTGGTTTCCGGCCTACTTCCGCGCCCGTGCCAACGCCTTGTTTATGGTTGCAATGCCGGTAACGACAGCGTTGGGATCGATCGTTTCCGGCTACATTTTGTCGCTGGATGGCGTAATGGCATTAAAAGGCTGGCAGTGGCTGTTTTTGCTGGAAGGCTTCCCGTCGGTATTACTCGGCGTCATGGTGTGGTTCTGGCTTGATGACTCACCGGACAAAGCTAAGTGGCTGACGAAAGAAGACAAAAAATGCCTGCAAGAGATGATGGATAACGATCGTCTGACGCTGGTTCAGCCAGAGGGAGCCATCAGCCACCATGCCATGCAACAACGCAGCATGTGGCGGGAGATCTTCACTCCGGTGGTGATGATGTATACCCTGGCGTATTTCTGCCTGACCAACACACTTAGTGCGATCAGCATCTGGACACCGCAGATCCTACAAAGCTTTAATCAAGGCAGCAGTAATATCACCATCGGCCTGCTGGCCGCCGTACCGCAGATTTGTACCATTCTCGGGATGATTTACTGGAGCCGTCACTCAGATCGCCGCCAGGAACGAAGGCATCACACCGCCCTTCCCTATTTGTTCGCTGCCGCTGGTTGGTTACTGGCTTCGGCAACTGATCACAACATGATCCAGATGCTGGGGATCATTATGGCTTCGACCGGATCATTCAGCGCAATGGCGATTTTCTGGACAACACCGGATCAGTCCATCAGCCTGCGGGCACGAGCGATCGGTATTGCGGTGATCAACGCCACTGGCAACATTGGTTCAGCATTAAGTCCGTTTATGATCGGCTGGTTGAAAGATCTGACCGGCAGCTTTAACAGTGTATTGTGGTTTGTTGCCGCGCTGCTGGTGATTGGTGCGGGGATTATCTGGGCAATTCCAATGCAGTCCTCCCGTCCGCGAGCGACCCCGTAAGGAACGACGATGTGTGACCGTCAGATTGCCAATATTGATATCAGCAAAGAGTACGATGAAAGCCTGGGCACGGACGATGTGCATTATCAGTCGTTCGCCCGCATGGCGGCCTTTTTTGGCCGCCATATGCTGCCACATCGCCACGAACAGTACTTTCAGATGCATTTCCTCAATAGCGGACAGATTGAGCTACAGCTTGACGATCATCGCTACTCGGTGGAAGCGCCCCTGTTTGTCCTGACGCCGCCGTCAGTACCTCATGCGTTTATTACGGAGTCTGATGCTGACGGTCATGTATTGACGGTACGGGAAGATCTGATCTGGCCCCTGCTGGAAGTTCTTTATCCGGGCACTCGGGAAACCTTCGGCCTGCCGGGGATTTGCCTGTCACTGGCAGATAAACCCGACGAACTGGCGGCGCTGGAACACTATTGGCAACTGATAGAGCGGGAATCGGTAGAACAACTGCCTGGACGGGAACACACCCTGACGTTACTGGCACAGGCAGTGTTCACCCTACTGCTGCGTAACGCAAAACTCGACGACCATGCCGCCAGCGGAATGCGCGGAGAATTAAAACTGTTCCAGCGTTTTCATATGCTTATTGAAAGCCATTTTCATCAGCACTGGACAGTACCGGATTACGCTAACGAACTGCATATCACCGAATCACGCCTCACGGACATCTGCCGCCGCTTTGCCAACCGTCCGCCAAAACGGTTGATTTTCGACAGGCAGCTACGAGAAGCCAAGCGGCTGCTGCTGTTTTCTGATAACGCCGTGAACAATATTGCCTGGCAACTCGGTTTTAAGGATCCGGCTTATTTTGCGCGCTTTTTTAATCGCTTAGTCGGTTGCTCGCCCAGTGCTTATCGTGCCAAAAAAGTACCTGTGACGTGAAATTCCCTTAGCCTTAACGGGAAACCAGGCACCACCTGCTATTCCCCTTTCTTCGCCTGGAGCAAGGGGATTTAGTAACGTTAAAAATCGCTAAAAGCGACCTCGATCACAAAACCGTACCCGACCTGAAAAGTACCAGCCATTGTCCCAAAAGTGTCTTCCCGTAATCGCCCCTGCAAGCTTCAATTGAATAACAAAAACAACACACAAAATTAACAATCGTATTCCGATTAATACTGTAGAGGTCGACATGAAACCAGAAGATTTCCGCGCCAGTACCCAACGTCCGTTCACCGGGGAAGAGTATCTGAAAAGCCTGCAGGATGGTCGCGAGATCTATATCTATGGCGAGCGAGTGAAAGACGTCACCACTCATCCGGCATTTCGTAATGCGGCAGCGTCTGTTGCCCAACTGTACGACGCGCTACACAAACCGGAGATGCAGGACTCTCTGTGCTGGAACACCGACACCGGTAGCGGCGGCTATACCCATAAATTCTTCCGCGTGGCGAAAAGTGCCGACGACCTGCGCCAGCAACGCGACGCCATCGCTGAGTGGTCACGCCTGAGCTATGGCTGGATGGGCCGTACCCCAGACTACAAAGCCGCTTTCGGTTGCGCACTGGGCGCGAATCCGGGCTTTTACGGTCAGTTCGAGCAGAACGCCCGTAACTGGTATACTCGTATTCAGGAAACTGGCCTCTACTTTAACCACGCGATTGTTAACCCACCGATCGATCGTCATTTGCCGACCGATAAAGTGAAAGACGTTTACATCAAGCTGGAAAAAGAGACTGACGCCGGGATTATCGTCAGCGGTGCGAAAGTGGTTGCCACCAACTCGGCGCTGACTCACTACAACATGATTGGCTTCGGCTCGGCACAAGTGATGGGCGAAAACCCGGACTTCGCACTGATGTTCGTTGCGCCAATGGATGCCGATGGCGTGAAATTAATCTCCCGCGCCTCTTATGAGATGGTCGCGGGTGCTACCGGCTCGCCGTACGACTACCCGCTCTCCAGCCGCTTCGATGAGAACGATGCGATTCTGGTGATGGATAACGTGCTGATCCCATGGGAAAACGTACTGATCTACCGCGATTTCGATCGCTGCCGTCGCTGGACAATGGAAGGCGGTTTTGCCCGTATGTATCCGCTGCAAGCCTGTGTGCGCCTGGCAGTGAAATTAGACTTCATTACGGCACTGCTGAAAAAATCACTCGAATGTACCGGCACCCTGGAGTTCCGTGGTGTGCAGGCCGATCTCGGTGAAGTGGTGGCGTGGCGCAACACCTTCTGGGCATTGAGTGACTCGATGTGTTCTGAAGCGACGCCGTGGGTCAACGGGGCTTATTTACCGGATCATGCCGCACTGCAAACCTATCGCGTACTGGCACCAATGGCCTACGCGAAGATCAAAAACATTATCGAACGCAACGTTACCAGTGGCCTGATCTATCTCCCTTCCAGTGCCCGTGACCTGAACAATCCGCAGATCGACCAGTATCTGGCGAAGTATGTGCGCGGTTCGAATGGTATGGATCACGTCCAGCGCATCAAGATCCTCAAACTGATGTGGGACGCCATTGGCAGCGAGTTTGGTGGTCGCCACGAACTGTATGAAATCAACTACTCCGGTAGCCAGGATGAGATTCGCCTACAGAGTCTGCGCCAGGCACAAAGCTCCGGCAATATGGACAAGATGATGGCGATGGTTGATCGCTGCCTGTCGGAATACGACCAGAACGGCTGGACTGTGCCGCACCTGCACAACAACGACGATATCAACATGCTGGATAAGCTGCTGAAATAACGCAGCAGGAGGTTAAGATGCAATTAGATGAACAGCGCCTGCGCTTTCGTGACGCGATGGCCAGCCTGTCGGCAGCGGTAAATATTATCACCACCGAGGGCGACGCCGGACAATGCGGAATTACGGCAACGGCCGTCTGCTCGGTCACGGATACACCACCGTCGCTGATGGTGTGCATTAACGCCAACAGTGCGATGAACCCGGTTTTTCAGGGCAACGGTAAGTTGTGCGTCAACGTCCTCAACCATGAGCAGGAACTGATGGCACGCCACTTCGCGGGCATGACGGGCATGGCGATGGAAGAGCGTTTTAGCCTCTCATGCTGGCAAAAAGGTCCGCTGGCGCAGCCGGTGCTGAAAGGTTCGCTGGCCAGTCTTGAAGGTGAGATCCGCGATGTGCAGGCAATTGGCACACATCTGGTGTATCTGGTGGAGATTAAAAACATCATCCTCAGTGCAGAAGGTCACGGACTTATTTACTTTAAACGCCGTTTCCATTCGGTGATGCTGGAAATGGAAGCTGCGATTTAAGCTCCAGCCCCTTCACGCATTCGTCGAAGGGGCATTTTTATTGTGATCTCAATCACATATCCACCCGATGAATAATTCTTGCCCAACCGCTCACCGCCATTCCTGACCGCTTACGTCCCTAAAATAACCACTCAGTTATTTACCTTACTTTACGCGCGCGTATCTCTGGCAACATCACTGCAGGATAGCGGTCAATTTACCTCCTCAAACGCAACGCAAACCTAGAACGGCTTCGGCCTATGATTAACAAATTACTCTATGGATTTTGGTTTGCAGGAAGGCAGCAAGTGAGTGAATCCCCGGGAGCTTGCAACAGTAAGTGACAGGGGTGAACGAACGCAACTGCCGCACCTGTAAGCCAAAAGACGACGAGTAAAATGCCAGGTTTTACTATGGATACGAAAAAACTATTCAAGCACATACCCTGGGTGATTCTCGGAATCATCGGTGCATTCTGCCTCGCGGTAGTTGCATTACGTCGGGGGGAGCACGTCAGCGCCCTGTGGATCGTGGTCGCCTCTGTGTCGGTGTATCTGGTGGCGTATCGCTACTACAGTCTGTACATCGCCCAGAAGGTGATGAAACTCGACCCCACGCGCGCGACGCCTGCGGTTATTAACAACGACGGTCTGAACTACGTTCCGACCAACCGTTACGTGTTGTTTGGTCACCACTTCGCCGCTATCGCCGGTGCTGGTCCGCTGGTCGGTCCGGTTCTCGCCGCACAGATGGGCTACCTGCCTGGCACGCTGTGGCTGCTGGCGGGGGTAGTACTGGCCGGTGCGGTTCAGGACTTTATGGTGCTGTTTATCTCCTCTCGCCGTAACGGCGCATCTCTCGGTGAGATGATAAAAGAAGAGATGGGACCAGTACCGGGGACTATCGCGCTGTTTGGCTGTTTCTTAATCATGATCATCATCCTTGCCGTCCTGGCGCTGATTGTGGTTAAAGCCCTGGCCGAAAGTCCGTGGGGTGTCTTCACCGTTTGCTCAACCGTACCGATTGCGCTGTTTATGGGTATCTACATGCGCTTTATCCGTCCGGGGCGTGTGGGTGAAGTCTCTGTCATTGGTATCGTGCTGCTGGTTGCCTCTATCTACTTCGGTGGCGTGATTGCTCACGATCCGTACTGGGGTCCGGCACTGACCTTTAAAGACACCACCATTACCTTCGCGCTGATTGGCTATGCGTTTGTTTCCGCACTGCTGCCGGTGTGGCTGATCCTCGCACCGCGCGACTATCTGGCAACCTTCCTGAAAATCGGCGTTATCGTCGGCCTGGCGTTGGGTATCGTGGTGCTGAACCCGGAACTGAAAATGCCTGCGATGACCCAGTACATTGACGGTACTGGCCCGCTGTGGAAAGGCGCTCTGTTCCCGTTCCTGTTCATCACCATCGCCTGTGGTGCGGTATCTGGCTTCCACGCGCTGATCTCTTCCGGTACGACGCCGAAACTGCTGGCTAACGAAACCGACGCGCGTTTCATTGGCTACGGCGCAATGCTGATGGAGTCCTTCGTGGCGATTATGGCGCTGGTTGCAGCGTCCATCATCGAACCGGGTCTTTACTTCGCGATGAACACCCCGCCTGCGGGCCTTGGCATCACCATGCCTAACCTGCATGAAATGGGTGGCGAGAACGCGCCGATCATCATGGCGCAGCTGAAAGACGTTACCGCACACGCGGCGGCGACCGTCAGCTCCTGGGGCTTCGTGATTTCGCCAGAGCAGATCCTGCAAACCGCGAAAGACATTGGTGAGCCTTCTGTCCTGAACCGTGCAGGTGGTGCGCCGACACTGGCGGTAGGTATCGCGCACGTGTTCCACAAAGTGCTGCCGATGGCTGACATGGGCTTCTGGTATCACTTCGGTATTCTGTTCGAAGCCCTGTTCATCCTGACCGCGCTGGATGCGGGTACCCGTTCTGGCCGCTTTATGCTGCAGGACCTGCTGGGTAACTTCATCCCGTTCCTGAAAAAAACCGACTCTCTGGTTGCCGGTATCATCGGTACTGCGGGCTGTGTGGGTCTGTGGGGCTACCTGCTGTATCAGGGCGTGGTCGATCCGCTGGGCGGCGTTAAGAGCCTGTGGCCGCTGTTCGGTATTTCCAACCAGATGCTGGCAGCCGTAGCGCTGGTACTGGGCACCGTTGTGCTGATTAAGATGAAGCGCACCCAATACATCTGGGTAACTGTTGTTCCGGCTGTATGGCTGCTTATCTGCACCACCTGGGCGCTGGGCCTGAAACTGTTCAGCACCAACCCGCAGATGGAAGGCTTCTTCTACATGGCAAGCCAGTACAAAGAGAAGATTGCTAACGGTACTGACCTGACGGCGCAGCAGATTGCCAACATGAACCACATCGTTGTGAACAACTACACCAACGCAGGCCTGAGTATTCTGTTCCTGATTGTGGTGTACAGCATCATCTTCTACGGTTTCAAAACCTGGCTTGCGGTGCGTAACAGCGACAAACGTACTGACAAAGAAACACCGTACGTTCCAATCCCGGAAGGCGGCGTGAAGATCTCTTCGCACCACTAACCGGTTGCCGGATGCGCTGCGCGTATCCGGCCTACAAAGTGTCTATCGTAGGCCGGATAAAGCGTTTACGCCGCATCCGGCAAATCCCTAGCCCGGACCTTCCGGGCTTTACGCATATCTGGAAGGCAAAATGTTTGGTAACTTAGGACAGGCAAAAAAATATCTCGGCCAGGCGGCGAAGATGTTGATTGGCATTCCAGACTACGACAACTACGTCGAGCATATGAAGACCAACCATCCCGACAAGCCGTACATGAGCTATGAAGAATTCTTCCGCGAACGCCAGAACGCGCGCTACGGCGGCGATGGTAAAGGCGGTATGCGCTGTTGTTAATGGAGAGAGCATGAACCCGATTGCAGTTACCCTACTCACCGGTTTTTTAGGCGCGGGCAAAACCACCCTGCTGCGCCATATTCTTAATGAACAACACGGCTACAAGATTGCCGTGATTGAAAACGAATTCGGCGAAGTCTCCGTTGATGATCAATTGATTGGTGATCGCGCAACGCAGATCAAAACGCTGACCAACGGCTGCATCTGCTGTTCGCGCTCCAACGAGCTGGAGGACGCGCTACTCGACCTGCTGGATAAACTCGACAAGGGCAATATTCAGTTCGATCGTCTGGTCATTGAATGCACCGGCATGGCCGATCCTGGCCCGATTATTCAAAACTTTTTCTCCCATGAGATTTTATGCCAGCGTTACCTGCTGGACGGCGTGATTGCGCTGGTGGATGCGATACATGCCGATGAGCAGATGAACCAGTTCACCATCGCCCAGTCCCAGGTGGGCTACGCCGACCGTATTCTGCTGACCAAAACCGACGTCGCAGGCGAAGCAGAAAAACTGCGTGAACGCCTGGCGCGCATCAACGCCCGTGCACCGGTCTACACCGTCACCCACGGCGACATCGACCTGGGCCTGCTATTCAACACAAACGGTTTTATGCTGGAAGAGAACGTCGTCAGCACCAAACCGCGTTTCCACTTTATCGCGGACAAACAAAACGATATTTCGTCGATTGTGGTGGAACTGGATTACCCGGTAGATATCAGCGAAGTTTCCCGGGTGATGGAAAACCTGCTGCTGGAATCGGCGGATAAACTGCTGCGTTACAAAGGGATGCTGTGGATTGACGGCGAACCTAACCGCCTGCTGTTCCAGGGCGTCCAGCGCCTCTACAGCGCCGACTGGGACCGCCCGTGGGGCGATGAAAAACCGCATAGCACGATGGTGTTTATCGGGATTCAGTTGCCGGAGGATGAGATTCGGGCGGCATTTGCGGGACTCAAAAAGTAACCAGCCCTCCAACATCACAATACCTGAGACTTTATCACCCTCATATTCCTCCAGAATATGAGGGCTTTCGGGCTTAATTATCTCTGAACGTGCAACACTTCCTGCGACTCCTTATGCGCCTCCACATCCTGCTTCGTTAACCAGAGCGACTTACGGCCAAAATTTTCGTACATTTTCAGCTGATCTTCATAGTGCTTATCAACTGTTCCATCGGGAGCAATAAACCCACTCTGACCGGGTGCGACCACATCCCAGGCAAGCACAGGACGATCGCTTGTCGTTGGTGAGAAAACAATCATATCGTTTTCTGTTCCACGGTTTTGATACTCCGCCTGATGACGCGTTTCTTCCGCTGCGGCCTGCGGTACACCAAAGAAATTATTTGCCCGGAACGTTAAGGCCATTGCAGGTGTTTTCCAGTTACTCACATTATTGCCATAGCGTTTGGAAAGAGTCTCCCAGGTATCTTCCAGCGCAGCCAACACAACCTCCTGCTGTGGTTTCCCAGCAAACAGATCAACCGCCTGTGGGATTGGTGATTTGTCTCCCTGCACCGCCTCATACAAAATTTTTGCTCCAACACTTATATTCAGCGAACCAGTTGGGCCGTCCTGGGTTGTTTCGTAGCCACTGGCGCTGTACCACTTATCAAATGGCATAGGTACGGCAGCCACTACGGTACGCTTCAACATACTGGTCAGCCAAACGTTCAGGATGACAGAGCCTGGCTGCTGCCAGGTTTTACCATCATCATTAAGCAAATTGATGCCATCTCAACGTGTTAATGTATCCACCAACTGACGGCGCGGATCGCTCTGTGTCAAACCAGATGTCGCTGCTTGCAGAGTAGGTAAAAAAAGCCTCAGGTTAAGATCCTGACGACTGGTTTGGCGAATAACATCCCATGCCTGATCAGCAGTTAAGCGTGGCTTTTGCTCAAGCAGTCGGTCGATCTCCGTAACGCGATCTGCCCCCCCCCACAAAAAGGCAAACAGATCCGAAGCGGGATAATCTTTTTGGGGAGAATTGTTCCAGTTAGCAATATATCCCGACCGGGGGTTATACACCTTAGGGTTCATTTCAAAAGGCAATAGCCCTTTCCAGTCCCATTTTCCCGTACCAGGAACGGGTAATCGCGGATCATGGCCTGATTGACGATCTGGATAAGCACCAGTATGAACATAACCAATATTGCCGTTTACATCAGCATAGTACCAGTTGATGGTCAGTGCTTGTTTCGCTGCCTGCTGTGTCCACTCCTGCCAATTTTTGGCCTTCATCTGATGAGTCCAGGCCAGCAAAGACGCCACCTCTTTACCATCCCATGCGCGGGATTTAGCGTAAGCCGTTTGTGTCGTCTGGTCAGTTTGGAGAATGTTGCCATGCACCGTACGCCAGACAGTAAAGGTCTCTGCCTGACCATTTTTCACCGTAATGGTTTCCTCACGGCTTAACATTTTCACCCACTTACCATTATGCAAGTAGTAGCCTGGTTTCTCTGCCGACAGCCGTTCAGCAAAAATATCGACATCATCGCCGAAACCTGCCGTTGATCCCCAGGAAATCACACCATTATGACCAAAAACCAGCCCAGGATAGGCAAATGGTGTATTGCCAGTGACATCATAACCAGCACCGTGCAGACCAATACCATAAGTATACGCAGGCGCATACCAGCCAAACTGCGGACCATTTACCATGATTGCTTTCGCATCCTGGGCTTTGCTTTTGCCGATCACCCACATATTGCTGGTCGTTGGATACCCCGCCAGACCATTGGCACCACCCTGTGCAAATTGTGCAGCAATAGTTTCCCGGTTCTTCCCTGCTGTTAACGCCAGCAGTGCGCCATCCGCCCCTTTTGCTGGTCGGTCAAGCATTGGTGCAGGTAAATCGTAGCGTGGCAACAGAGCTGCTGTTTGCGAGTTTTGCTGATTAAATTTAAGTGGGTAGCTACTCTCTTGTACGGCAATAGTGGTTGGCGCTGATGGGTTT
>ERZ791573.1197-NODE-1197-length-10596-cov-2.629732_pt1 | contig 10596 bp, 8 predicted proteins | sample MGYA00509971_ERZ791573 | MGnify/ENA primary metagenome ERZ791573 (study PRJEB30046, sample SAMN00791921) | human gut metagenome | study: EMG produced TPA metagenomics assembly of the A metagenome-wide association study of gut microbiota in type 2...
CTTCCCGCTGTCCAACTGCGTGAACTCCAACATCGACACCGTTGGCATCGCGACCCAGTATCAGCCCCAGAAGCTGAACGAGTACATCGGCAACGGCCAGCCCTGGGATCTGGACCGTCTGCACGGCGGCGTGCACACCCTGCCCCCTTACGAGCAGGCTAAGGGCACCGACTGGTACAAGGGCACGGCAAACGCGATCTATCAGAACATCGGCTTCATCGACAGCTATGATCCCGAGTATGTGATCATCCTGTCCGGTGACCAGATCTGCAAGCAGGACTACGCCGACTTCCTGCGCTTCCACAAGGAAAAGGGCGCAGAGTTCTCTGTGGCTGTTATGGAAGTGGACTGGAAGGAAGCTTCCCGCTTCGGCCTGATGGTCACCGATGAGGACGACCGCATCAACGAATTTCAGGAGAAGCCGAAGAACCCGAAGTCCAACCTGGCTTCCATGGGCATTTATATCTTCAACTGGGATATCCTAAAAAAGTACCTCACCGAGGACGAAAACGATCCCAACAGTGAGAACGACTTCGGCAAGAATGTCATTCCCGCACTGTTGCGTGATAACCGCCGCATGTACGCTTACCGTTTCAGCGGCTATTGGAAGGATGTCGGAACCATCTCCAGCCTGTGGCAGGCCAACATGGAGGTTCTGGATCCGACCCATTCCGGCATCAACCTGTTTGATGAAAACTGGAAGATCTACTCCCGCAACTCCGGCCGCCCCTGCCAGCGCATTGGTACGGACGCTGACATCGTGAACTCGATGATCACCGAAGGCTGCCAGGTTGACGGCACCGTTAAAAACTCCATCCTGTTCCCCGGCGTTGTGGTCGAAAAGGGCGCTACTGTTGAAGCAGCCGTTGTTATGGGCGGCACTGTCATCAAGGCTGGCGCAAAGGTCGAACACTGCATCGTGGCCGAAAATGTCACCATCGAAGAGGGTGCTACCGTGGGCAAAATGCCGGAAAGCGGCCTGAATATTACCGAACCCGGCGATGTTGCAACGGTTGGCTCCGGTGTCAAGATCGGCAAGGGCGCAACGGTTGGCCCCAAGGCAATGATTTCCAATGATGTAAAGGATGGTGAGGAACAATGGTAAGCAGCAACGCAAACGCACTGGGCGTCATTTTTGCAAACTCTTATGATAACCTTGTCCCCGAACTGGTAGCGGAGCGCACAATGGCCTCCATCCCGTTCGCAGGGCGTTACCGCATGATCGACTTTGTTCTGTCCAACATGGCAAACGCCGGTGTGGATAATGTTTCGGTCATCGTCCGTAAAAACTATCATTCCCTGATGGACCACCTGGGCGCAGGCCGTGAATGGGACCTGACCCGCAAGCGCGGAGGCCTGAACATTGTTCCGCCTTTTGCAGAGCGCAGCATCAAGCTGTACAGCGGCCGTGTGGATGCACTGGCCAGCGTTCTGAACTGGCTGATAGACCAGAAAGAGCGCTATGTGATCCTGTCTGACAGCAACATTGCCATGAACTTCGACTTTAACAAGCTGATCGAAGCTCATGTCAAGTCCGGCGCAGACGTTACCATGGTATACAACCGCGGCGAAATCCCCGATGGCGCCCGCACCGATAACTACACCATCCGCATTGATAATGGCCGTGTGGCTGAGCTGCTTTCCAACGATTATCGTCCCGGCATCCAGAATCTGTCCATGAACCTGTACATCATCGAGCGCGAAAGCCTGATCCAGCTTGTCCGCGATGCATCTGTGCGCGGTCTGGTCTATTTTGAGCGCGATATCCTGGCCCGCAACCTGAACCTGCTGAATATTCAGGCTTATGAGTTTGACGGCTATGTGGCCCGCATCAGCGATATGAAGAGCTACTTTGACGAGAACATGCGCCTGCTGCAGGCTGGCAATGTCGATAAGCTCTTTAACGAAGGCAACCCCATCTACACCAAGATTCGTGACGACAACCCCACCCGTTACCTGGAAGGCAGCAAGGTCAAGAACAGCCTGCTGGCTGACGGCTGTGTGGTGGAAGGCACCGTTGAAAACAGCGTGCTGTTCCGTGGCTGCCAGATCAAGAAGGGTGCTGTTGTGCGCAACTGTGTGCTGATGCAGGATACCGTTGTGGAGGAGAACAGCTCCGTTGAGTATGTGGTTACCGACAAGAATGTCCACATCACGGCAGATAAAAAGCTGATCGGCACGGATTCTTTCCCGGTGTTTGTTGCCAAAAGACACACGGTGTAACCTGATTACGCCCTGAACTTTCCCGCCAACTCTCCCCGGCGGGTAGTTTGCAGGAAAGGGCGGGGGAGTGAACACGCTTCTCCGCTCTTTCCTTATTTTATCATAACAGCCTGCCCGGCAGGCGTTGCAAACAGCCGCTCCAGCGGCTCTGCAAGGAGGTACCCATGAAAATTCTCTATGCAGCTAGCGAGGCTGCACCGTATGCAAAATCCGGTGGTCTGGCCGATGTTGCCGGTGCATTGCCCAAGGCTCTGGTTCATGACGGCATTGACTGCCGCGTTATCATGCCCCTGTACGGCGATCTCAAGTTCAAGGATACGCTGACCTATGTTACCAATTTCAGCGTGCCCGTGGGCTGGCGTAGCCAGTACTGCGGCCTGTTCAAGGCCGAGCATGACGGCGTGACGTTCTACTTTATCGACAACGAATATTACTTTAAGCGCAGCGGCCTGTATGGCTTCTATGATGACGGTGAGCGTTTTGCTTTCTTCTCCCGCGCCATTCTGGAAACCCTGTTCTATACCGACTTTGAGCCGGATATCATCAACTGCAACGACTGGCAGACCGCTCTTACCCCGGTTTACCTCAACCTGTACTACCGCCACCTGGATAAGTTCAACCACATCAAGACGGTATTCACCATCCATAACATTGCCTACCAGGGCAAGTATGGCATGGATATCCTGGAGGATACCTGTGGCATTGGCGCACGCGATGCCCACATTGTGGAGTATGATGGTTGCGCCAACTTTATGAAGGGCGCAATCGAGACTGCTGATAAGGTCACCACCGTCAGCCCTACCTATGCACAGGAGATCCTGGACCCGTGGTTCAGCCATGGTCTGGATGGCCTGCTGCGCCAGAAGCAGTATAAGCTGTGCGGTATCCTGAACGGTATTGACGTGGATGTTTTCAACCCCGCCACCGACCCGGATATCCCGCAGAACTATGATGCCAACACGCTTCAGCAGGGCAAGCCCGTCTGCAAAGCAGCTTTGCAGGATGAGTTCGGCCTGAACAAGGATGGCAGCCCGGTCATGGCCATGGTTACCCGTCTGGTTGGTCACAAGGGCGTTGACCTGGTGCGCAGCATTGCCGAAGGCCTGTTGCAGCAGGGCATTGAGCTGGTGATCCTCGGCTCCGGCGAAGCCCAGTACGAGAACTTCTTCAACGAGCTGTGCGCCCGCAACCCCGGCCGCGTTGGCGTGTACATTGGCTTTAACGCTAAGCTGGCTCAGCGCATTTATGCCGGTGCCGATATCTTCCTGATGCCGTCCCGCTCCGAACCCTGCGGCCTGGCCCAGATGGTATCCTGCCGTTATGGCACCATCCCCGTTGTGCGTGAGACCGGCGGCCTGCGCGACTCCATCCACGACTCCGGCGATGGCTATGGCAATGGTTTTACCTTTGCCAATTACAACGCCCACGAGCTGTACGAAGCCTGCTGGCGTGCCAAGGAAGGCTACTGGAACAAGGAAGGCTGGCCCGTGCTGGTCAAGCGCGCCATGGAATGCGATTTCAGCTGGTCCAACTCCGCCAAGAGCTATGAGGGCCTGTACAATGAGGTCGTGAACCTCTGGTAAGTCTTTGGGAAGCTGTTCCCTAATGAGTTAAAATCAAATCCCGCTGTGTGCAACCTGAAAAGCCGCATACAGCGGGATTTTTGTTCCATTGGGATTGGTCCGGTGAAAAGGAAAACGGAAAGAATAGATACGCCCGTGCGGCAGCATAGCAGCGTGACAGGGGAGACGAACCGAATGCTTCCAGAACGCAGCACAGGAATTTCGAAAAAGCCAGCCATCCGGAAATAAAGAAATTTCGGATTTTTTGCCACAATTTGCCGAACATGTGTTACAATAGTACCGGAATTTTTGCCGTGGCATTAAGGAGAATCCCATGCCCGCGGTCAATCGGGAAAGGAAACATAACAGCAATCCTATGGGGAAAAGAAAACATTGGTATGTACCGTGCATCGCCCCGGCACTGGCCGCGCTTTTGCTGGCGGGCTGCGGCGCAACGGTGGATTTGAATGAACAGGCCACAGCCGAAACCGCCATGGCCGTGCAATGGGTGCCCAATGGCAGCGTTTATACTACTGCGGCGGAAGAGCTGGAATACTGGTCCACAGCCCAAAAGCTGGAATCCGCCCTTGCCGCCACGCGGGAAACAGCCCCCAGCGTAGACTTGAACGAGCTGCTGGATGAATTTTGCGCCGCGCAGCCGGGCAGCTTTTCGCTTTACCTGCAAAATCCGGCAACGGGGGAAAGCTATACTTATAACACGGATGCCCTGTATTACCCCGCCAGCCTGCTCAAGCTGCCCTATGCGTTCTGGCTGTGCGGCCAGGCCGATGCCGGAACACTGGACCTGGAAGATGAACTGCCCAACCAGTTCCGCGGCCGTTTGTCTGATACGGCGCTGCAAGCCTATAACGATGCCGAGACTATCCCGGCCAAAGCCGCCATGCGTGCTATGATCGCCCACAGCGATAACAACGCCGTCACCCTGTTGACCACCCACTGGCCAGCCAATGAATCCAGCGGCTTCCAGCAGTTCCTGGCGGATTACGGCTTTGCCTATGCTGCAACCTGCGGCCTTACCCCGCAAACCGGCATTATCGGTATGGCTTCCACTGGCGAGTTTGCCAACATTGTGTCCGCGGTGTATGATTATCTGGATTCAGGCAGCGCCGCCGCAGCCTACCTGAAAACCTGTATGCTGGCCGCCGACCATGATATTTTGTATGTGCCGGATGGCGTGCCTGCCGCCAAAAAGTATGGCAGCTGGGATTACGCATATCACGATGTTGCCATTGTGTATGCCAAGCATCCCTACTGGATTGTTTGCATGACAGACCAGGGAGATGAAAATGTAGACTTTCCCGAAGAACCCACCCAGGCCATGCAGACCCTTGGCCAGCTGGTGTATGAATACTGGAACCCATAAACCACGCCAGCGTCGTTTCAAGAAAGGAGCCGACCTTTGCCAAACAAGAAAACTGCCGCCCAGCGCCAACCCTATGTGGACGCTATGAAAGGCTTTGGCATCCTGTGCGTTGTCATTGGCCATTTTATCGAGTATCACCGTGGTACCGCGCCGGGCATCAACGCGCTGTTTACCTGCATTTACCTGTTCCATATGGCAATTTTTTGCACAGCCAGCGGCCTGGTGGCTAAGTTCAGCCTGCGCAAGCTGGTCACGCAGCAGCTATGGCTCTACCTTATCAGCCAGGCGGGCATCACGGCGTTCCGTGCGGCTGCCCTGAAAGATAACATTGTGGATCAGGGCGGCTGGCTGCAAAATGTACTGCTGCCATGGCGGCACATGTGGTATCTGTACGCCCTCATGTTCTGGATGCTCACCGTGCCTTTGCTGCGCGCCATCCAGCGGCGCGGCCTGCTGGCCAGCACCGTAGGGATGGCCGCGGCCATTGCCATAGGCCTGTTGGGCGGCTGTGTCAACTGGCCGTTTGATCTGGGCCGTGTGTTTTCCTTTTTCCCGTTCTTTGCGTTCGGTGTGCTGTTTGCAGAGCCGTTCCGCAGCTGGCAAAAGCGCTGGTATGCCTGGGGCCCGCTGGCAGCGGCCATCGTGGTGTTTTATACCGTAACCGTCCAGCGCATCGTCACCGCCGAAACCCCGGTGTATGAGGGAGCCCGCATCTTCCAGTCCGACGCCTATGCGGTGGGCGGCTACCTGATGCAGGATCGCGCAGTGTTCTACCTGCTGGGCTTTGGCACCGTGCTGGCCATCACCCCCATTCTGGGGCTCATCAAGCCGCTTGCCAGCCTGGGCCAGCGAACCCTGCCCATCTACACCCTGCACATGCCGCTGTACGCGCTTCTGGTTCAACTTGGCTGTTACGAAGCCTGTGCTTCCCACGGTCTGCCTGCCGTTATTACCTGGCTGTGCTTTATCATCCCCGCGGTGGTGGCCCTGTGCGCCAGCGCCCCGGTGTGTGCCATCCTGAACGGCATTGCAAACATCTGGTACAAAACGCTCCCGGCTCTCTTTTCCCGCCGTGGATAAAGCGTTCGCAGATGCGTTTATCCAACTGCAATAAAACAAATAAAAGAGCAAAAAAATAAACCAGGCGTGCCCTGCAAAGCAATCGACTTTGCAAAACACGCCTGGCTTTGTTTTATAAAATCACTTTCAGGGCCAACGTGAAAGAATCAGCCCTCCGCCAGGAATCACTGCTCGTCCTTGTGATCCAGCAGCTTTTCCATGGTGTGCCAGCCCAGCACTGCGCACTTTACGCGGGCCGGCATGTGGGAGATATCCTGCAGCGCACCGGCTTCTTCCAACTTTTCAATGTCGGCATCGGTAGCTTCGCCCTTAATCATCTTCAAAAAGGTCTCGGCCAGGTCTTTGGCTTCATCCACGCTGCGGCCAATGATCATGTCCAGCATGATATCTGCCGAAGCCTGGGAGATCGCGCAGCCGTCACCAACAAAGCTGCCGTCCTCAATCTTGCCGTTTTCTACTTTCAGCTGCAAAATAATGTCATCGCCGCAGCTGGGGTTCACACCCTCCAGCGTCATGTTGGCGCCGGGCAGCGGCTTTTTATGGGCGGGGTAGAGGTTGTGGTCGGTCAGCACCTCATTATAAAACGTACTACTCGGCATAACCCATTTCCTTTCTTACGCCGCCCAGCGCCGCCAGAAAGCGGTCAATGTCAGCGGTGGTGTTATAAAATGCAAGGCTGGCGCGTGCGCAGGAACGCACACCCAGATAAGCCAGCAGCGGCTGTGCACAGTGGTGCCCGGCACGCACGTCCACATGGCAGCTGTCCAGAATGGTGGCAATGTCGTGCGGGTGCACACCGTCCACCGTAAAGCTCAAAATGCCGCAGTGCTTGTCCGGGTCATCGCTGCCCAGAATATTCACACCGGGGATCTTCTTCATGCCCTCATAGGCATAGCGGGTCAGGGCCTGCTCCTGGGCGTGGACATTTTCCAGCCCAATGGATTCCAGATAATCAATCGCTGCAGCCAGCGCAACCGCGCCGCCTGCATTCACGGTGCCGGCCTCAAATTTGTGGGGCAGCTCGGCATACACAGCGCCATCGCGGGTAACGGAATCAATCATCTCGCCGCCGGTCAAAAACGGCGGCATGGCATCCAGCAGCTTCTCCTTGCCATACAAAACGCCAATACCCATGGGGGCCATCAGCTTGTGGCCGGAGAATGCGACAAAGTCAGCATCCAGTGCCTGCACATCCACTTTCATGTGGGGGGCACTCTGGGCGGCATCGACCAGCACAACACCGCCGTTGCGGTGTACCAGCTCGATAACTTTCTCTACCGGGTTTACGCAGCCCAGCACGTTGGAAACATGGCCAATGGCGGCCAGCTTTACCTTGGGGCCGATGACGGCTTCCAGCTTTTCATCCGGCAGGCTGCCGTCTTTTTCACATTCCAGGTAAACCAGCTTGGCACCGGTCTGGCGGGCAACCATCTGCCACGGCAGCATGTTGCTGTGGTGCTCCATGATGGAGACGAGCACCTCGTCCCCGGCCTTCACGTGGGAGAGACCGTAGCTGTAAGCCACTAAATTGATGCTCTCGGTGGTGTTGCGGGTAAAGATGATCTCGCGGCTGCTCTTCGCGTTCAGAAAGGACCGAACGGCCTCGCGCGCGTTTTCGTAAGCCTCCGTCGCGGCGATGCTCAGGGGATAGAGGCCGCGCAAGGGGTTGGCGTTCTTACTTTTATAAAACTCCGTTACGGCGTCCAGCACACACTGCGGGCGCTGCGCCGTCGCGGCGTTGTCCAGATACGCAACATCCTGACTCTTGAGCAGGGGGAAGTCGTCCCGATATGCATGCGCCATCTTACAGCACCTCCTCAAGCTCGGAGAGGATCGCGGCCTGCGCCGCTTCATCCTCAATCGTGCGGGCAAAGCGCTCGATCGATGCGCGGGCCAGGATGTTTTCGGCCTGAGCGCGGGAGATGCCGCGGCTTTCAAAGTAAAACAGCGTCTCGTCATCGAACTCACCGATGGTCGCGCCGTGGTTGCCGACGACGTTTTCCTCGGCGCACAGGATCAGCGGCACCGTCTTGTTGACGACGCCGTCGCCCAGCATCAAAACCGTCTCCTGCTCGCTGCCGACGGAGCCCGCGGAGCCCTTCTTAAAGTCGATGGTCCCGCGGAAGATCTTCTGCGCGTCATCCTTGAGCGCACCGGCGGCATTGATTTCGCTCGTGGTCTTCTGGCCCCAGTGGTTCACGACAAGGTTCATGTCCACGGTCTGCTGTTTCTGGCCCAGATACCCGATGCCCGCCGTGAAGCCCGCGCCATTGCCGTTCAGCTCGAACTGGCCGTCGCTGTACACGTCGCCGCGGCCCAGCAGGACCTGGATCAGCTCTACCTGACCGTTTTCGGCGCACTCGCCGCTCGTTTCCAGACGGAGCAGCGAGTCCTGTGCCGCATTCTGAATCTGCACGAGCCGCACCTTTGCGTCCTTTTCAACGTGGAGCGCCGTGCGCACGAGCAGGCCCTTTTCCGCTCTCAGCGTTTCAAACACCGTGACGGTCTGGCCCGCGGGCGCGTGGATGTCGACCGTCTTCTCGCCGCGCTCGCCAGAGCCAGTGATCTCAAGCCGCTCGGTCTGACCGGCGGCGGTGATTTTCTCTTCGACCAAATCGTCGGCCTGCCCCCAGGCGATGGCCGTTTCGTTCACACCCAGCCGGTTCCAGGTGCGGGTCGGGAGCCGGTTGATCAAAATCGTATCGTTCATATCCAAACTCCTTTCAGCCAATGCTGCCCTTCATCTCGAGCCGGATGAGGTTGTTCATTTCCACTGCGTACTCCACCGGCAGCTCCTTGGAGACATTGTCGGCAAAGCCGCTGACGATCATCGCGCGCGCGTCTTCCTCGCTCATGCCGCGGCTCATCAGATAAAAGACGGCTTCGTTGCTGATCGCGCCGATCTTGGCCTCATGGCCGATGGCCGCGTCCTTCGTGCGGATGTCCATTGCGGGGATGGTGTCGGAACGGGACTCGGAGTCCAGCATCAGCGACTGGCACGACACGGCGGACTTGGCGCCCTTGGCGCCCTTTTCCACGACAACGCTTGAGCGGAATGTGCTGATGCCGCCGCTCTTGCTGATCGAGCGCGTGTTCATATAGGAGCTCGTATTTTTGCCCACATGGACGACCTTTGCGCCGGTATCGAGGTTCTGCCCCGCACCGGCGAACGTAACGCCGGTGAACTCCATGCGGGAATTGTCACCCTTTAAGATGCTCATGGGGTACAGGCAGCCAACATGGGAGCCGAAGGAGCCGGAGATCCACTCGATCGTGCCGCCCTCTTCCACCAGCGCACGCTTGGTATTCAGGTTGTACATGTTCTTCGACCAGTTTTCGATCGTCGAGTAGCGGAGTTTGGCCCCCTTCTTGACGTACAGCTCCACGCAGCCAGCGTGGAGGTTTGCCACGTTGTACTTCGGCGCGGAGCAGCCCTCAATGAAGTGCAGGCTCGCGCCCTCGTCCACGATGATGAGCGTGTGCTCAAACTGGCCGGCGCCCTTGGCATTCAGGCGGAAGTAGGACTGCAGGGGAATGGAGAGGTGTACGCCCTTGGGCACGTACACGAACGAGCCGCCGGACCACACCGCGCCGTGGAGCGCCGCGAACTTGTGATCGTGGGGCGTCACGAGCTTCATGAAGTACTTGCGCACCATGTCGGCATATTCGCCCTTTATGGCGCTCTCCATATCGGTGTAAACCACGCCCTCGGCCGCCACGGAATCCTTGACGTTGTGATAGACAAGCTCGGAGTCGTACTGCGCACCCACACCGGCGAGGGATTTTCTCTCCGCCTGCGGGATGCCAAGGCGCTCGAAGGTCTCCTTGATGTCCTCCGGCACGTCCTTCCAGTCGTTGCGCATCTTGGTGTTCGGGCGAACGTAGGTCGCGATATGATCCATATCAAGGCCCTCAATCGACGGGCCCCAGTTGGGGATATTCATTTCATTGTAGATCTGGAGGGATTCGAGCCGGAACTGCTGCATCCACACGGGATCGTCCTTCTCAGTGGAGAGCTTTTCGACGATCTCCGGCGTCAGGCCGGATTCCATTCGGTACGCGTCGTTTTCCGCGTCCCGAATGTCGTAGACACTGCGGTCCACATCCTCCACGTAGGTTTTTTCTTTCAAATCTGCCATGTCAAGAGCCTCCCGATTCAGTCTTCCTTCAGGCTGCTGAATCCCTTTTCGTTGATCTCATCCACCAGTTCGGCGCCGCCGTTGCGGACGATGACGCCCTCTTCCATCACGTGGGCCGCGTCCACATGGAGCGCTTCCAGAATGCGCGTGGAGTGGGTGATGATGAGAAGCGAGCCGTGCGTCCGCTCGCGGAACAGGCGCACGCCCT
>ERZ791573.1204-NODE-1204-length-10486-cov-19.361423_pt1 | contig 10486 bp, 7 predicted proteins | sample MGYA00509971_ERZ791573 | MGnify/ENA primary metagenome ERZ791573 (study PRJEB30046, sample SAMN00791921) | human gut metagenome | study: EMG produced TPA metagenomics assembly of the A metagenome-wide association study of gut microbiota in type 2...
AGCAGAGGAAGGGGAATGTATTCCTATGTTACTGGTGCAGGAAGCTGGACAATTTTTCTGATGCTGACACAGGTATATGGCATACGTGGGCAACTTGGAGACTTATTAATTGAACCAAAACTAGTAAAGGAGCAGTATGATTCCGGTGAAGTTTTAACAGTAGACACATTATTTGCGGAAAAAGAAGTATGTGTTTCTTTTTATAACAGAAAACATTTGGATTATGGAGAATATCAGTTGGGTGAACTTAGCATAAATGGAGAAGTATGGAAGAATCAGATAAATAGTACCTCTGTTGTGATACATCAGGCTGAACTGGAAGAAAAGCTTATAGCAGGTAGAAAAAATCAAATTTGTATCGAATTAGTGGAAAGGAAGGGATGATGTGATGGAACTTAAATTTCCGGTAGGATTAGAAAAAAATGAAGTTTTAATAGAAAGGGACGGAATAAAAATAGAAGTACCGTGGCCGGTTCAGATTCAGATTTTAAAGGAAAGAAACAAGAAAGCAAAGTATGATGTAATAAGAAATGAAAAAAACATTTATATTGCAGAAGCAGACGTAGAAGTAAATAAAGAAAATAGATTTCATATTACTGATATGTGGGAACAAAATACAAATAATATAAAACTGAGTAGAAAGGTGGCCTGCATTTCAGCAGAAAAAGAGACTGCTATCCGGATATCTACGGAATTCCATTGGGCGTTGGTCTCCACCGTCTTCAGCTCTTTGTCAGGGTCTAACGACACGTTCTCCCAACCTATGCCTGAGCTATGGAAATAGAGGTCCATGCCTCCAAGCTCTTCTATGAGCTTGTGCAGCTCCGTCGGTGCGTCTTCCTTGGTCACGTCTATCTGTCTGTGCGCCACGATGCCAGGTGTGGCTTGTGCCATCTGCACCAGTCGTTCCTCGCGTCGTCCTGCAATGCCTACCTCGTAACCGTTGGCGGCAAGCAATTTTGCTACTTCTTGCCCTATGCCCGATGTGGCTCCCATAACTATTGCTCGTTTCTTCATTGTATGATTCTTTCTTTAAGTTTTTATGCTGCAAAAATAATCACAAAAACGTATAAAGCCAAAAAAAGCGGAAACCTTTCTGAGGAGGTTCCCGCTTTTTTTGTTCAACCGTTGGGTCTGTTGTTCAACCGTCAGGTCTTTCCAACCGTCAGGTCTTTTGTTCAACCGTCAGGCTTTTCCAACCGTCAGGTTCTTATTTTCATGTTTACCAACCAGGGTTCTGGGTGAGCTTGAAGCCGTGGTTCTCGTACATGGTGATCTGGTCAACAGGGATAGGATAGAGATAATCCTTGTCTGCCATTACACGCATCTTGGCCACCTCGGTGATAGGCATGATGTAGCCCTCGTTGCCGGTAACGATTTTGCCGTTCTCGTCGCAGAGAGTGATCTTAGCCAAAGCTTCAGCATTTTCGGGATAGTCGGCCTTGTTGATCCAGGCACCCATGTTCAGCTTCTTGTTCTTGGTCATGTCAGCATATTCGAGCTTGCCCCAACGACGGAGGTCGTTGAAACGCAGACCCTCGTAAGCCAACTCTACGCGGCGCTCGCGACGGATCTCCCAAATGATGGGCTTAACCGTAGCATCGCGGTCGGGGTCGTTGATCTCGACACCGTTCACCTTCAGCGCGTTGCCAGCCAGTGTGAGGTGAGGCATCTGTGTGCTCTGACGGTCGCGGATAGCGTTGATGGTCTTGTCGAAGTCGGCCTGTGTAAGAGTGTACTGTCCGAGATCTGCTAACTCGGCAGCAGCCTCGATGTAGTTGAGCATCACCTCGTTCAGCTTCATGACAGGAGCATCGGTGGTGTTGGTCGAGCTCATACCGCCAGGCTTGTTGATCAGGTCTTTGTTCACATAGCGGTTAGCGTAGTAGCCCGAAGCAGCGTAAACCGCAGCTACACCGTTCAGACGCAGACCGCTCTCCTCGTCGATGTTGTCAGCGAGACGGGGGTCACGGTTCTGGATCTCCTTGGCATATTCCTTGCCCTTATAATCGGTGTTGCCAGCCTGGTGGATAGGCAGACCGTTCTTGGTCAGGAAGGCATCGACGAACGAACGTGAGGGGCTGCTCATCTCATGCTCAGTGTTCTGGAAGCTCATGAGCGAGTGCATAACCACGTTCTCAACGTATGAGCGGTACATGATGATCTCGGGGTTGCCGGCGAGATCCTCAGATGTGGTGAGGCTCTTGTAGCTGGGAGCGATAGAGTAGGCGTTTGTCTGCATCAGCGCAGCAGCATAGTCCTTAGCAGCCTTCAGATATTCGGCTGCCTTGGCTGTGTTGTTGGCGTGATACTTCTGCCATGTGCCCTCAAACAGCATGATGCGTGACGCGAAGCCCTGAGCCACGGCGCGGTTTACGGTAAGACCCTTTGTGCCGTCGTTAACACGAATGTTAGCGCAAGCGAAAGCCAGGTCCTCGTTCACCTTGTCCATAACCGTGGTGCGCGGATCGCGGGCACGGTAGAGCTGCTCGTTGTCGGTGCTGCCTACGACAGCGTCATAGTAAGGCACGTCGCCAAACTTCTGCACGAGCTTTGCATACTCCATGGCGCGGAACAGGCGGGCAACGCCCGACCAGTGGTTCTTTGCCTCTTCGCCCAGAGAAGAGCTCTGAATGCGGCTGAGAAGCAGGTTCATGTTACGGATCTTCTCGAAGTTCCAGTTGTCAGCATCAGTTGTGGGAGCCACCTTGGTGAACAAGGTAGCCACTTCCTGTGCGTTGTCGTCGGTCCAGTCGGCAACGTTTGTCTCGGCAAAGTTGTCGGCACGGTTCCAGCCCGAACGGTAGCCGGGGAAGAAGTAAGTATAATAGTCGAGGAACGATGTACGGAGGTTCTCCTCGTTGTTCCAGAACGACGGAACGTCAGTAACGGTGTCCTGGGGGTCGCGTGTGAGGAAGTCGTCACAAGAGCTGAAAGACACAGCAGTGGCCAGCAGAAGGCCCGCGCTCAGAATATTTAAATTTATTTTCATAAATGTTTGTTCTTTTGGTAACTGAACTTTTGCAAGTTCAGAAGTTAATACCACGTTTTATTATTTCTCTTTATGCAATGGTCTCACGCCTTAGAACGTAACCTGCATACCGAACGAGATGGTACGAGAGAAAGGATAGCTACGGCCGAATGACCATGAGTTGTCACCATAACCTGTTTTGTAAGCAGTGCTCTCGGGGTCAACAGGCAAGTGCATGTCGTCAAACTCGAAGAGGTTCTCACCACTGAAGTAAACGCGAACGCTCTCCAGAGAAGCCTTGCTCACCCATGCCTTAGGCAGCGTGTAGCCCACGGTGATGTTCTTACAACGCAGATATGCCATGTTGCTGAGGTAGCGTGTCTGCTTCAGGAAGCTCTTGCCAGCGGTTGTCCATGTATTATCGAAAGGACGGGGATAGAAGGCATCGGTGTTGGTCTCGGTCCAGTAGTCCATCTGGTGGTCGAACATAGCATCACCCCAACCTGATCCACCGCAGGGGATAGCCACGTTACCGTATGCCCAGAAGTCGCGCTTGCCTACGCCCTGGAAGTAGGCGCTGAAGTCGATACCCTTCCAGTTAGCGCCCAGTGTGAAGCTATACTCATAGTTAGGCAGGGAGTTGCCGATAACCTTCTGGTCGCCATGATCCTCAACAGTGTTCTTGCCGTAGGTAATCTCGCCGTCCTCTTTAATATCCTTATACTTCATGTCACCCGGCTGGAACTTGAAGGCGCCAGCCTCGTACAAAGCCTGTGAGGGGATGCCGTCCTTCAGCGTGTAAACCTTCTTGCCGTTGGCATCGGTAGTTACGTTGAAGTCGTCAACCTGGAACAGGCGGTCTGACACATAACCCCAGATTTCGCCGAGGCGCTTGCCCTCGTAGTAGCCGTTGATGTTGCGGTCTGTCTTGTTCCACTTGGTGATGCGCTCAACAACATGTGACACTGAAGCGCGTGCGCTGATGCCGAGGCCGTTAGCAAAGCGGTGGTTATAGTCGACAGCAAGCTCCCAACCGTTGGCGGTCAGCTCACCGAAGTTGATCTTCGGAGTAGATGCACCGAATGTAGAAGGCAGAGCCTCGCCGGCGGTGTGCATGTCAGAAGTGACGCGGTGATAGTAGTCGAAGGTCACACCCAGCTCGTTCTTGAAGAAGCGCATGTCGACACCGAGGTCGAGGGTAGAAACGCGCTCCCATGTCAGACCGTCAGAAATTACTGTGGGAGCCAAGAGGCTCAGCTGGTTCTTGCCACCCATTACCCAACCAGAGTTTGTAGATGTCATGGTAGAGATGAATGAGTTGGCAGCAACGTCCTGGTTACCGATGGTACCCCATGATCCGCGGAGCTTCAAGTTTGACAGAGCGGGCTTAGCCCAATCCATAAATTTCTCCTCGCTGGCACGCCATCCTGCAGAGAATGAGGGGAAGAAGGCAAACTTCTTTCCTGAGGGGAACTTAGAAGAGCCGTCGTAACGAGCGTTGAACTCGAACAGATACTTCTGCATGAAGTCGTAGTTGATACGTCCGAAGAAACCTGCCGAAGCGAAGTCTTTATGATAAGCATAGTTCTTGTTGAACGAATACTGGTCGCCTGTAGCCAGTGCAATCTCGGGCAGATCCTGGCTAATGAGGCCACGGCGTTCTGAGTAGTGGCCCAGGCGCTCGCGTGTCTCGGCATCGAAACCAGCCATCACCTTAAACTGGTGATTCTTCTTGATGTCGAAGTTGTAGGTAGCGTATGCCTTCCATACGTTGGTCATGGTGTACTTGCTGGTCTGTACCACGCGGTTGTCAACACCACCATAGATATTTGTGTAGTTGTCGAAGGGAGCGCCGGCAAACATGTTATATGCCATCACGGTGCCGCCGTTACGCTTCTGTGCGTCGTTCAGCAGGGCGAAGGTATAGTCGAAGTTGATGCTGAGGTTCTTCAGCGGGTTCAGCTCGGTACCTAAGTTTACGCGCACATAGTTGGATGTAACGCTCTCGCGGTTAGCCTGCTTGATGTCGGTAACGGCAGAACGGAAATCCTTGCCCTGATACTGTGCGTACGGATACCAGCGTGGCCAACGCATAAGGTAGAACCATGCGTCATACTGGCCAGAGGTGTATTTGTAGGGCTGGTCGTTAACAGAGCGTGTGAACAGCACGTTAGCGCGAACCTTCCACCAGTCGCGTATGGCGGTGGTGATGTTACTGTTGAAGTTGTAACGGTCATACTTGTCGGCCTTAAAGTTCATCACACCGTTCTGGCGCAGATAGCCCAATGAAATGTTATAGGTTGTCTTCTCGCTACCGCCTGTCACAGAGAGGTTGTGGTTCTGCTGCGGAGTCCATTTACGGGTAAACTCGTTAACGGGGTCGAATGAACGATAGAAGTAGGTCTTACCGTTCTTGATCTCGAAGTCGCGGCCTTCCTGCATCTCGCCGAGCTCGCTCTGCGACATGTTGCCATACTTCTGCTCCCACTCCTTGATCTTACCAACGGCATACTCGTCGATGGTGTAGCCGATGTTTGTACAAGCAGCGAGGCCCTTGCTCTGAGCCAGCAAGTATATGTATTCGGCATTGTCTACAGCCGAAGCCAGCTTAGGCATCTTTGTGGGTGTGCCCCAAGCAAAGTTGTTTGAATAGGTCACGCGGGGTTTCTCGTTCTTCTTACCCTGCTTTGTGGTGATAAGGATAACACCCCATGCAGCACGGGTACCGTAGATAGAAGCCGAAGCGGCGTCTTTCAACACTGAGATGGTCTCGATGTCGTCGGGGTTGACGAGGTTAAGGCTGGGCACCTCAACGTTATCAACCAAGATAAGAGGAGCGGTACCTCCTTCAGCGTTCAATGAACCTACTGAACCACGCAGTTTGATGGTTGACTCGGTGCCTACACCACCAAGGTTGTTGGTGATGGTAAGACCTGGGGTGATGCCCTGCAGCGCCTTTGCCACGTCGGTGATAGGACGGCTTGCGATGGCCTCCTTTACGTTTACGTTTGCCACAGCACCGGTAAGGTCTACCTTCTTCTGGGCACCGTAACCCACTACAACCACCTCGTCGAGGTCGCCCATGTCCTCTGTGAGGACGATGCGCTGGTTCTTGCCGTTAACCTTCACGTCAACGGTCTTGTAGCCCACATAAGACACGCGGTAGGTCTTGCCTGTCACGGCTTTTATGCTTACCTTACCGTCGATGTCGGTGATGCCGCCGTTTGTCGTGCCGGGTTCTACAACGCTGGCGCCTGTGATAGGCTCGCCGTTTGCGTCAACCACGGTGATGACCACTTTGTCGGCCTGCTGTGGCAGCGTGCTGTATGTCTCAGACATAACTTCTGCTGTCATAGCGTTCGGCATTGAAACACTTGCTGCCGTAGCTTGTCCACTGCTCATGAACAAAGCGCAGGCAACAGCTGCTGTGAGTACTTTGCCGTTCAAGGCGTTCCTCTTTTTGTCATTGATGTTTATCATACGCTATTAAAAGGTGTGATTATTTAATTAATAGTCTGCTTGTTTGCAATTACTTTTCTTCTCTTTTCTTCTCAAATCCCTTTTTTATGGGACTTGTCATGGGGTTAATGGGGCGCTTTTTGGGGCTCTGGGTGTTTTGGTCGGGGCGGTTCTGTTTTCGTCGGGGTGGTCTTGTTTACATCGGGGCGGTTTTGTTTTACATCGGGGTGGTTTTGTTTACATCGGGGCGTCAAATTGTTATTGTCGGGGCGTCAAAATGGTGATATGTGGCATCGTTATGATGCTGTTTTACAACAAATTGCGGTCATGAAGCAATAAAATGTCACCACTGTTGTGGTTGCTTATTTTAGCCTATAAATTTTGATTTAGGTTTCTTGTTTCCTTTTCAAGACCCTTTTTCAAGAGCCTTTTTGATGTTTTTTTAACTCTTATTTTTAATTCGGGTGCAAAAGTAAGCAATTATTATTATTAAAACAAGTTTTTTATTATTTTTTTTTTATTCTTTTCGCCCTTTCTCCTCTTTCCCTTTTAAGTAGGTGTTCAAAATTAATTTAAATGATTCTATGCTCTATTTTGGTCTGTATGTTCAGCTCCGAAGAGGGAGTGTAGCGGGCTACACGACCGATGAGAGCTGGGCATACAGGCCAAAAGAGGGCGTAGAGGCATTTGAAAGCATAACCTTTTTTATTAGATTCATATATGCGATTAATTTTGAACACCATGTAAAACAAAGCAGGGGTCGCGAGGAGTTGCAATGTCAAGAAAAGCAGAAAGGGTGTCGCCGACCATGATGGTCGTGCGACACCCTTTCTTTAAGGTTTTATAATTGACATCTTGTCTTTATTCTCATTCCCAAACGTCGTTGATGCTGAGCTCGTCAGCTTCGTCTTCATCGCTGGTCCAGAAGTCGTTGCGCTTGGCATCCCATTCAGCTCCCTGACCTCCCGATTCGCTTGCCAGGAGCTGTTCCACCACAACGTTTTGTATCTTTATTTCGGGCTTTATGTAAGTGTTCATAGGTTCATTTTTTTTTATTTTACAATAATCTTCTTTCCGTTATGGATATAAATACCCTTCACAGGATGAGCAACCTCAATACCTTGCAGGTTATAATATTTGTTATTATTCATTTTCTTTGTCTCCAACTCTTTAATGCCAGTAACTTCATTACCATCAACTAAATCATCGAAGACCAAAGCCATTTTTGCCAACGAAACAGGGAGGGTACCATCATCAGATTCATTACCCAACAACTGACCGTTATAGTCGATATATCCGTAGGTCTTACCTTTGCAGTTGTCCACTTCCGCATTTGCAGGAATACTTAAATAAGCCTTATTGGCTCCAGATCTACCATTGGCGGTAAAACGGAAGAAACCGATATAATCTGCTTGAGTATCAGCTTCTCCAAGACTCTTATGATAATTAGTGCGGTAATAATTGCCCAAGCCGAAATAACGATAGATTATCTTACCAGACTTGTCAACCTTAGCATTACCCAAATCGTTTACAGCCGTTACAGTTGGAACAAGATAGTTATTCCACTGGTCGCCTTTTGCTATATATTCTTCAGACTTTGTCCAGACTTGGCGATAATCGCCATCAGGCTTAACAGACTCTTCAGTTCTTTCCAACAAAGAAAAAGCTAACTTGTCTTCATCTTTATAAGTCTTACCATCAGCAGGTACTTCACCAATCAAAACAACACCTACATTAGCAGGCACATAATTCAATTGACGCAGATAAATTTTTCCTTGAGTATAAATATTATTATCTACATTGGCTGGTTGCTCATATTTATAGACCTCATAAATCTTGACATTGTTATTATCAGGATTCATTGGCTTATTGTTGCTATAAGTACGAATAAACTTACCTACACGATAGGTGAGGGATATATCTTTAGATTCTGAACCTGTGATGTAGTATGCATGTCTAGCCACATAACCGCCATCTTCTGTCTCCACGGTACGGGTAAACAAACGAATGGTCCACTCACCTGCAGGGCGGTTGAAAATAATATCGCCGTATGTTCCTGCACCATTTCTATTTTCTTCTGATCCACCTGATCCATTAGTTGTAAAGCCTAATTCGTTATTGTCATCCAATGATGCCTTACGGCCATCCTTGGTCTTATCCGTATAAGGAATGCGGGCTTGTTCACTGGGTTCCGTAGAATTCTCACCCCAGTTGTATTTCCAACCTCTATTAGCTATGAAACGGAACTTGTTGTCAGCACTCTCACCCTTATCGGTTTTAAAAGTGTACTCCCAGCAGTCCAATATTTTATTATATTTCATTTCCTGAGCTGCACTTAACTCCCAAGAACCTACAACACCAGGACCTACAATCTGCACAGAGGTAATCGGGTGATTCGCGTCATTTGTGATTTGAGTTCCTGCTTTCAGAATCTCACCACAAATTCCATAATTTCCAGACTGGATTGCAATGTCATTATTTCCTCTCGCTGGATTGTACTCTAAGACTATCGTCTTTGTTTTGTCGTAAGTAAAGCCTGTTGTTCGATTTGGGCAAACTTTAGTGTAATTATCTCTCTCAGAGCCAGATATGTCCGCTGTCGGGTCATAGCCACCATTTCCTTGCAGATACAATTTAGATGTCGTTTTGAGCGGGTTTCCAGTAGTACCGTCGTTGGCATATTTGCTCGTTATGTTACCAACAACAAAACAATGTTGACCTGCCTCCAAATAGATGTTGCCATAGAAATTGTTGTTACAGCTACGGTCAGCATTTACTACAGCATAAGCAGGATGAACAACCGCATCATAATCTTCTGTTGGGTTTACCAAGAAATAAGCCATACGCTTAGAGTTGTCATATTTAACTTCCCATTTTGTAGGAGTGCCGGCTGCATCAACAGTGATGGTTATCGTGTAGATACCTGTCTGCGCGAGACCACGATCTTTGAAAGTCCAATATTTATCACCAGCACCCAAATCGCCCTTTACAGGCACTTCAGTGGCTGATGGATTTGTATTGCTGATTAAACTCTCTCCATTAACAGGACCATAGCATTTTCCATCAGCACCATAAACCTGTGCTTTTATTGAAAGAGAAGCAGGGATGTCAAATGTGAGAGTTCCGTCACCTTTACTATTGGTAAAACGGAAATATTTCTTGTCGTAATTTATGTTGTCACCATCTTCTTCAAAGAAGTTACCAACCAAATAATAGTTTCTGTCAGCAACACCTTTCTTTTTTGCAACAACAGTCATCTTTCCATCCTCTGTTACTGTGAGAGTATAGATAAGACCTGCCTTCAATGTCAAGGCTTCTGTTCCTCCTGCTGTGAAGGCGATACCTGATGTGGTTCCAATAGCAGAAATGGTTTGAGCAGCAGCCAAACCATAAACTACGTTATCGATAGAAAACTTAATTGTTGCATTAGCAGTTTCGTTTGTGAGGTCCATGACAAAATAACCTGTTGTGTTTGTAGAAACTTCTGCGTCATTGCTGAGCAGGGTGAAGGTCTTCTGTGACACGTTGCTTCTGGTCTTGCTGTAAATGCCATTTACATAATAACCGTGGTTTTTGAATTCTTTGTCATTTTCTCCTCCAATTTTCTTTCCGTTCTCAGTGAAGAGAACGCCCGTAGGAACACCTTTTTTGTCACCATTGTAGGTCCATTTGTAGATGTATGCTGTACCATCAGCGTTCGTTCCCATTAAGGTCATTTCGTCGCCAGGAAAGGCATTTGTGAACACCGTGTTCTCGTCAATCCAAGCATACACTTTAATATTATTGGTGAACGGTGTCTCAAGAAACACCGATACCTCATTATCGGTTACAGTGGGTGTGTAGATGTCTGCCGCCGTTGGCTGCAGAGCGTACCCACCAAAAGTCATGCTGAAAAGCAAGACTATAAAGTTTAACAATAGGTAATTCTTTTTCATTTACCTTAATTCCGCAACACTATAGTTTAACATTATTTATAAGTGCCTGAGCAACAAAAAGTTGCCCAGGATTTTGCCATGTCAGAATTTTCACTTACCTTAGTGTTGCGAAAAGAAGACA
>ERZ791573.1208-NODE-1208-length-10454-cov-3.888835_pt1 | contig 10454 bp, 10 predicted proteins | sample MGYA00509971_ERZ791573 | MGnify/ENA primary metagenome ERZ791573 (study PRJEB30046, sample SAMN00791921) | human gut metagenome | study: EMG produced TPA metagenomics assembly of the A metagenome-wide association study of gut microbiota in type 2...
CGAAGAGTTTATCTCGAAGGTGGACGTAAAGGCGCACTATGTAGAATCGGGTTAAAAATGAGGTGGTAGAAGCAGCTATTACTACCATGTGCAAGGAGAGTCTGAAAGACAGCGGACTGGACAATAAAACCATCATGCGAACCAAGAATATGTTTGCATTGGGGTTGGTGTGCTGGCTGTTCCATCGTGATATCAAGGTAGGAGAGAAGTTGTTGCGTGAAAAATTTGCCAAGAAGCCCGAGATTGCAGAAGCCAATATCAAGGTGCTTTATGACGGCTATCACTTTGGTGAAAATACACATGCTTCTGTATCTGCAAGCTATACGGTGCCTTCTAAAAAGCAGAAGGAAAAAGGCCGGTATATGGATATCAACGGAAACAAGGCTACGGCTTATGGCTTGATGGCTGCGGCAGAAAAGGCCGGATTACAGTTGTATCTGGGTTCTTACCCCATTACACCGGCTACTGATATCTTGCATGAACTGGCAAAGCATAAGTCGTTGGGCGTAAAGACTGTGCAGTGTGAGGATGAAATTGCAGGTTGTGCATCGGCTGTAGGAGCAGCTTTTGCAGGAGCTTTGGCGGTTACTACAACTTCCGGTCCGGGTATCTGTCTGAAAAGTGAGGCAATGAATCTGGCGGTGATTACCGAATTACCTTTGGTGATTGTGGATGTGCAGCGTGGCGGACCGTCTACCGGACTTCCTACCAAATCGGAGCAGACCGATTTGTTGCAGGTATTGTATGGACGAAACGGAGAAAGTCCGATGCCGGTGATTGCAGCTACTTCGCCGACCAATTGCTTCGACTCGGCTTATATGGCTTGTAAAATTGCATTGGAATACATGACTCCGGTTGTGTTGCTTACAGACGCATACATTGCCAACGGTTCTGCGGCATGGCGTTTGCCCGACTTGAAGGAGTATCCGTCTATTGTTCCTCCTTATGTGAAGCCCGAAATGGCTGGCTCGTGGACTCCTTTCCAGCGTGCTGAAAACGGGGTACGTTATTGGGCTGTACCGGGTATGGAAGGCTTTATGCATCGTATTGGCGGACTGGAAAAGAGCAATGAAAACGGAGCTATCTCTACCGAGCCCGAAAACCATCACCTTATGACACAGCTTCGTGCACAGAAGGTGGAACGGATTGCAGATATAATTCCCGACCTGAAGGTGGAAGGAGAGGAAGATGCCGATTTACTGATTGTGGGCTTTGGCGGTACATACGGACATTTGCATTCGGCTATGGATACATTGAACCGCAGTGGATACAAAGTGGCATTGGCTCACTTCCAGTTTATCAATCCGCTTCCCCGCAATACGGAAGAAGTATTGCGTCGCTACAAGAAGATTGTAGTAGCCGAGCAGAATATGGGACAATTGGCCGGCTATCTGCGTATGAAGATAGAAGGTATCCGTCTGCATCAGTTCAATCAGGTAAAAGGCCAGCCTTTTGTCGTACAGGAACTGGTAGAGGCTTTTACGGAATTAATAAAGAATGAAGAGTGATGCATAAAGATATGTCATCTTTATTCTTCATTTTTCATTCATCATTCATCATTCTTAATTCTTAATTTGCAAGTATGAGCGAACAAAAATATACAGCAGCCGATTATAAAGCCGGACAACCTCGCTGGTGTCCGGGATGTGGCGACCATGCCTTTCTGAATTCTTTTCATAAGGCATTGGCTGAGTTAGGGATTCCTCCTCATGAAATAGCGGTAATTTCGGGAATTGGCTGTTCTTCCCGTCTTCCTTACTATATGAATACGTATGGCATGCATACCATTCACGGGCGTGCGGCAGCCATTGCTACCGGTGCCAAGGTGGCCAATCCGAATCTTACCATCTGGCAGATTTCGGGAGATGGCGACGGACTGGCTATCGGAGGTAATCATTTTATTCATGCCATCCGGCGTAATGTAGACCTGAATATGATTCTATTAAACAATCGTATTTATGGTTTGACCAAAGGACAGTATTCGCCGACTTCGGCACGTGGATTTGTCAGCAAGTCATCGCCTTACGGAACAGTAGAAGATCCTTTCCGTCCGGCTGAATTGTGCTTTGGAGCACGCGGACGTTTCTTTGCCCGTTGTGTGGCGGTGGATATGGCTCCTTCTGTTGAGGTACTGAAAGCGGCAGCCCGTCATAAAGGGGCTTCTGTGGTGGAAGTACTTCAGAACTGTGTGATATTTAACGACGGAACGCACAATGCGGTGGCAAAGAAGGAAGACCGTGAGCGGAACGCTATTTACCTGGAACATGGAAAACCGATGTTGTTTGGTCCGAATAAGGAATTTGGACTGATGCAGGAAGGTTTCGGACTGAAGGTTGTGAAGCTGGGAGAAAATGGAATCACGGAGAAAGACATTCTTGTACACGATGCACATTGCGAAGACCATACGTTGCAATTGAAACTTGCACTGATGGAAGGGCCGGATTTCCCGATAGCTTTGGGGGTAATTCGCGATGTGGAAGCTCCTACTTACGAAGAAGCAGTAGAAGCACAGATTGAAGAGGTGGCAGCCAAGAAGAAGTATCATACCTTTGCCGAGCTGCTGGATACGAATGATACTTGGGAAATTAAATAATGGGTTGGACCGTTGTTTGCAGGTAGAATACTGATTACATTCATGCAGTAAGAAACAATTGTATAAGTTGGATATAGAAAAGAGTACCGGTTTCTCCAGAAGAGAAGGACGGTACTCTTTATTTTTGAGAGAGCGTAGGTTAATTGTTTGCTTTTCGGTCTGCTATTTGCTGGTTGGCTGTATCCCGGCTTGTAGCGGTATAATGGAGATGTCCATCGTTATCTCTGAAAACAGGTCGGGAACTGGATTGTCTGCTCATTTCTGCACTCATCATCTTTGAACCACTGCCAAAGAAGAAATAGAATGCAGCTCCTATTACGGCTCCTACCATTAATACTTGTAAAAATAGCTGTAGCAAAGCTACAAAGAAGAGAATGATGCCAGCTCCTAATGACAAAACACAAAGTGCAGAGAAAGCTGTAAGCAAAAGTCCATCCCGCTTACCAATTTTCCGGATGTTCTTAAGTAAGGAGAAGCCTATACCGGCCGATAAAATACCGATGAACAGTACCGCAGATACGATATTTAATGGACCGTCGGGCATACCAAAGAGTTTGCATAAGATGACGATGACCAATGTTATAGGAAACGATAACAGAATTCCCCAGAAAGTGGTCTTTATAGAGAATTCTTTCTCAATAGCGGCTTCGATAAACAGTTTGCCTATCCAAATCATGGCTACCTGCATAGTCAGAAATAGGGCAAACGGAATGAGACGAAGCAGTTTGGCAAAGAAACTGTACTCACTGGAGGTGCACCACCATAATGCGCTGTTTCCTATTCCCCAATAAATACTTAATTCGAGGACGGTGGCAAGGAGCATACATCCTAAAACCGGACGAAGATAAACTTTGGGCCTTTGGGTACGCAATCCCCATAACATTATAATCAGGGAAGCTGCTATCAGGGCAAATATCAGCCAGTAAGGCAATATATTGGAAGTAAGAAATTCTTTCATCTTATTTTTCTTTTTCAGAAGAAGATTTTAATGCGTCTTCTGCGGCTTTCGCCTGTTTGTAGATTTCACTGTCTTTTAAGGTAATAATGAGTTTAGATAGTTTACCCATTGATGCTGCGTTGTATGCCTTGATTCGAATATAGGTTTCGGCCGGGACTTTCGAACCGGCAGGCATTGCTTCACTGCTCATATCCTTTAATATACCGTCTGAGGCAAAAGGTTTCCCGTCATTGTCGTAAAATACGGCATATAACTTGTCGAGTTCGAATGCATCAGTGGGTTGGTAAGAATGGAAACCGATAGCTTTGGCAGTCAATTCCAGTTCACCGGTTAGTTTTATCCATTTTCTGGTAGCTTCTGCTGCTTCAATTTTCATTGGCTTGCTTACTTTTAAAGGCAATGCCGGATCTATTTCGGTAGTAATTTCTTTGCCTTTAATTGTGGGAAGGGCGGCTTCGATGTCTGTTTTGAGCTTTCCTTCGGCTTCTTTCATTTCGTTCATGAGTTTTTCTACGACTTTGAGGTCTTTAGTGTTTTTCAGCTCCTCTTTTTTCTTGTTTGAAAGGTTTTCGAACTCGCCGATTAAACCAGGTATTTCGCCCAAGGGACCGGAAGAAGATGCTTTACTCCCACCGCCGCAGGAGATGAACATCGTTGCTACTGCAAATCCTAAAACTGGGATAAAAAAAGACTTTTTCATAAGCGATTAGTATTTTAAGTGAATAATAAAGTATATACCAAAGGAAGTGTTTTTACTTTTTATAATAATAAGGCAACTGCACCGCCATAGCTTTTTAATTTTTTCCGAATACGATATCGCACCGTGTAAATTGAACTTCTTTCCACATGAAAAAGTTTGACGATGTCGGTATATTCCATTTCAATTGCGAAACATAGCAAGTATCTTATATCGGTATTGGTCAGTACATCATAGCATTGCTGTATTACCTTGATCAGCTCATTTTTGTGTTGATAAGATGCAAGCCGCTCAAGATATTCAGCTTTTCGCTCATCGCTGATTTTTGTTTCTGTATGTGCGATGGCTAAGCTTAGTTTTTTCGCTATTATTGAAACTGACAGCTCGGTAAGTTCCAGATTAGAATGATAGATATCCGACATAAAGAGACTGATTTTGTTTTCTGCAAACAAAATTAGCCCCATTCCCCAGTCAAAAAAATAGACAAATATAGATAAAACACGTTTTGAGCCTATGAATATCAGCGCATGAGGAACTGAAAAGCTGGATTGTCTCTGAATTTTTTACGTAGACGGTAACGCACTGTATATACACTTGCCGGTTCTACATTGAAGATTGTGGCAATGTCTCGTGCTTCAAATTCCAGATAGAAACAGAGGATGTATTTGACATCCATGGGTGTCATGGCAGGTAGAGAAGTGGCAAACTGCTGCTCCAGATTGTTGGGGTTGGTTGCAGAAAGGCGCTTTAAGTATTCATTACGAATGGATTCTTCTATCTGTGCTTCAGTTACAATGGTTTTCATTTTGTCAAGACCTTTTTCAAAAAGATGCGAAATCTGCTGGGCATTGACTACTTCTTTCAGACTGGTGTATTGTGATTTGATTGTATCTAGTTCCTGAAGATGCATTTCAGCTTCGAGGGCAGCCTGATAGAGCCGGTCTTCCAAACGCCGGCGGTGTAATAGATAAATCCAGATAACAAACAAGATAATGACGAGTGTAGCAATGAGTCCTGCAGTTAATAGCCGTGAAATGATGGTTTGTTGATGTGCCTTCTCTTGCATATTGCGTAACTCCAGATCTTTTTTCTCCACATTGAATTTGGCTGATATCTCTTTTAATTGCTGAGTCAGTTGGTGATTGTATACCTTTTGATGGTAGTCGATTATTTTCTGTTGATAGAGAGATACTTCTTTATAATTTCCTAAAATAGAATAGATATCTACTATATTGGTGTAAGCATCCAGCCGTTCTTGTCGGATACCGTTGTTTATGGTATCGGCATCCATCATGCAGAGTGCAGCCTTGAACTCCTGAAGAGCTTTGGAATAACGGCTCTGGCTTTTGTAGAGTGTGGCGTATGCACAGTGGATATTCAAAGCAACTTCATGTCTTTCCATTTTCATACGCAATGGTACAGCTCTTGCCTTTTCCAGATAATAAGAAGCACTGTCTTCATTGACAAATGGTTTGTCTGTAAAAAACAAAGCATGGTTATAATAGCTCCATGCTGCATTTACAGGACCTCGCCTGAATTCTTCCCAATTGCGTTCAATAAGGTCAATAGATTTCCTGGAATATAACATGGCAGAATCTCGGAAGGCTGGATTTCCTTTTTCGATTGAATAACGGGCTGTTGCTACAGAATACCATGAGTAAAGTGCCCTCGGCTGTATCTTATTACCGGCTTGGATGGAAAACTTTTGCATCTCTGTAAGAATCTGGTCCAATTGTTTGGTATCCAATGTTTGGCTATAGTAGATTGCCATGGCATAGAGACAATCCATCACTTTATTGTAATCTTGAACTTTTTCTGCGGCCCGTATAGATTGGTAGAAGACTTTATGGGCTGTCGTTATGTCTCCCATCGTAAGCTGCATGTAACCATAGTTGTAACAGATTGCTCCTTTCTGGAGTAAATTTTGGTAACCGCTATCTTCCACTTGGTTAATATATTGATAGGAGGTTTCCATGTGTTTGCGGTATTCGTCGAGACGGTTCAGAGCTGATACAGTCAGTGCCCGGCTTCGGTAAATGACGGCAAATGTAAGGTTTGAAACTTTTGCTTTATGCGTGTCGGCAAACGGGAAAACCCATTTGGCAAATAGCTGTTCGGTTTCTTCATTGCTGAGGGAGTCGTCTCTGGTGATAAATCTGACGGAGCACCAAAGTGCACTGTCTGGATTGTCAATTGACAAAAGGGTTTTTACTTTTTGTTCTACATATTTGAGGTGTACAGGTGAAGCTCCGTACAGAAGTAGGGGAACTAATAATATAGATAGAAGGAAAGGTAAACGTTTCATCATAAATCTGCATTTTCCCTAAAAATAGGGACTTTCATGCAGATTATCAATTTTTTAACAGATTTGTCTATATAATAATTGTTGAGTCGAGAATATTGTTGTTTTTCGACCTTTATTTATTGTTGTAATAGCAATTGTTTATAGGGGACAGGTTTGAAATAAGGAAGCGTATCAGTCTTTTGAGGAAAGAAAGGCTGATACGCTTCTTTTTTATTCTTTTTCTCCGTAGCAAAGGTCTCCGGCATCACCCAGTCCCGGTACAATGTACGAGTGAGCGTTCAATTCCGGATCGACTGCTGCACACCAGATGGTCGTTTTGTCGGCTGGGAAAGTCTTTTTTACATGTTCTACTGCCTGACGGCTTGCGATAATTGAAGCCACGTGGATGTGTGCCGGCTCTCCCTTGGTAAGCAGTGCCTTATAAGCCAGTTCCATTGAACCTCCTGTAGCCAGCATAGGGTCGGTAATAATCAGTGTTTTTCCGTCAAGACGAGGAGAGGCGATGTATTCGATATGAATGTCGAAATGGTCTTCGTCGATATATTTGCGGAATGCCGAAACAAAGGCATTCTCTGCCTGATCGAAATAGTTGATGAATCCCTGATGTAGTGGTAAGCCGGCACGCAGGATGGTAGCTACTACAGGCTGGATAGCAGGTACGTTTTCGGTAGCCAGGGCAAGCGGAGTCTGTACTTCCAATGGATGATAAGGCAGGTCACGGCTGATTTCGTATGCCATGATTTCTCCTATTCGCTCAATGTTGCGGCGGAAGCGCAGGCTGTCTTTTTGTATATGTATGTCTCGGATCTCTGCCAGATAGCGGTTTAGAATAGTGTTGCTTTGGTTTAGTTCTACAATTTTCATGTCTTGTTTCTTTTATAAGTTGATTGCTACATATTTATGCCGCAAATATACAGAGTTTTTTTGTTTCTTTTTTATGGGAATTTCTTATATTTGAAGAATACAGGGGATTTATCCGGATAAGATATGAGAGTAAGTAGAATTGCGATATATGCATTGTTGCTGCTGGTACTGGTAGCAGGAATCGGTGGTTGGCAATATAGACAAAAATATATCTATCGTCAGCTGGAGAAGATAGAGGAACTGTTGCAGCATCAGGCTGATAGTGCCTGGCAGATTTTGACGAAAATGGAGCATACAGACAGGCTGTATGGGAGAAATCGTGCACTTTATTCTTTGCTCTATACGCAGGCTTGTTATAAAAACTATATACCGGTGGAGGGAGATTCACTGATTCGCTTTGCCGTGGAATATTATAGCGATACTGCTGACTCGCTACGCAAATCGGGTGTATCAGAAGGAAGTAACAACTTTTTTCCCTGAATCTGTATATGCAGATCTGAGTTCTTATCAGAAAGGGGAATATACTATCTATATCAAGGATAGGGAAGGAAATCTCTTATGGGGTAACTTTATGAAATAAAGAAAGTATTGAATCTGCGTAGGTCAATACGATTGTGAAATATAACTAGATTTTATATCGAATAAATGATTAAAGCGTTCTTATGGATTGGTTTATACAACTTTATAGTCTGTCAAAAAAATCAAGCCGACACCTTTAAAGAAGAATTCTGTTCCAATAGGTGGTATAGACCCTTTGCCGACCGAAACAATGGAAACTGTTATAAACCTCACGGAACTTGCAACAGCAGAACAAGTCGTTTTGCAAGATCAGACATTTGACCAATCTTGTATAAAAGCAGTTGGGCAAATCGAAACATCTTTTGAAGAGGAACAAGATATCAAAGCCTTAATCAATTCCATTGAAAATATCAGTGAAAGGGAAAAAGAATTATACAGTTTATATTATGAAGTAATGACCCAGTACTCTCAAGACATGACAGATATCGTATATCTCACAAATGAGTATCTCAAACGGATTGAATCTTCCAATGAATTTACCCAAAAAGAACGCATCTATTTTGCCTTAACCATAGTCGTAAACAGTGCACACTATTGGCAAGAATTCGATTTATAAATATTATGTAAAACAGGTAATTTCTCTTTTTAAATTATTAACTTTATAGCGAATAAGAATTCGGGGTGATTATAAGTTAATCGTCCTGATTCTTAATAAACGTTCTCGATTAAAAAGAATCATTTAAATTCTATAAGTATGTTAAACACTAAAATGTACTACAAGGCAAAAAAGGTCATAGAATGTTTATTGGCATTGACCTATGCATATGGAATCGTAGAAAGTATCGGGAAACAAGACTGGTATCTCACTGTCCTGATGGGAATTTCTCTATTGGGAACCATTGCCGGCTTAGTAAATCTTTATCATGGAAGACCTGAATGTCCATCGCCATTAAGCAAGTTTACTTCCATTTATTACATTTGTGCATTGGTGCTATGGGGCACCTTCTTTTTCCTTACCACTGGATATTACTCTATCGGAATAATCCTTGTATGGGTTATACTCGAGATTATTACCGAAATTGTATACCGTAAATTCGACATTGAAACAAATGACAAATAGTGCAGCGGGCATCAACTATATACTTTCAGTAGTTGCCAATAATCTTCTAATTTAGATGGAATCAGCACACTATTTATATGGGAAAAAGAATAGAGAGGCTTTTATGCAGGCAGAAGTATATACGGTCAGGTAAAATTAAAGATTTCTGTTTGCTTTTGGGGTGTTATGGATTGGTGTATGGAGTAATCAGTATATTTGATCTGTGTACAGGGTGGTGGAAAGGTATTGCCATGGGTGTTTTGGGTACATTGTTTTATGAAGCAGGCCATGTGTTGTGGTATGTCCGGATGAAAAGACCTGTGAAAGTGTGGGAAAACCATGATACGATGATTGGAATGATTTCATAGTTGCTATGTGGAAATGGCAGATTTGTTACACAAGTATAAATCTTTCAGTATTACGGAATTTTTTCTGTAATAACTTCTTTGTTTGAAAGAAAACTACTATTTTTGTAGCGCCTTAGACAAGGAGATGATGAAAAGACAATCTCTTAGTCAAAGACTTGAAAAGTAAAAACTAAACATTTGATATAATAACCAAATTAATCATTTGAAACAATGGCAAATTTAGATCTTACCAAATACGGTATCACTGGTACCGTAGAAATCGTACACAATCCTTCATATGAAGTATTGTTTGCTGAAGAAACAAAAGCAGGTTTGGAAGGCTTTGAAAAAGGTCAGGAAACTGAACTGGGTGCAGTAAACGTAATGACTGGTATCTATACTGGTCGTTCTCCTAAAGATAAATTCTTGGTAAAAGACGCTACAAGTGAAAACACTGTATGGTGGACTTCAGAAGAATATAAAAACGACAACAAGCCTGTAACTACAGAAACTTGGAATGTATTGAAAGAATTGGCTGCTAAAGAATTGTCAAACAAGAAATTGTATGTTGTTGATGGTTTCTGCGGCGCTAACGAAGCTACTTGCTTGAAAGTTCGTTTCATCATGGAAGTTGCATGGCAGGCTCACTTCGTAACTAACATGTTCATCCGTCCGTCTAAAGAACAGTTGGAAAACTTCGAACCTGATTTCGTTGTTTACAACGCTTCTAAGGCTAAAGTTGAAAACTACAAAGAACTGGGTCTGAACTCAGAAACTGCAGTTGTGTTCAACTTGACTACTAAAGAACAGGTTATCCTGAACACTTGGTACGGTGGTGAAATGAAGAAAGGTATGTTCTCTATGATGAACTACTTCAACCCGTTGCGTGGTATCGCTTCTATGCACTGTTCTGCTAACACTAACATGGAAGAAACTGAATCAGCTATCTTCTTCGGTTTGTCTGGTACTGGTAAGACTACTTTGTCTACAGACCCGAAACGTAAGTTGATTGGTGATGACGAACACGGATGGGATAACGAAGGTGTATTCAACTACGAAGGTGGTTGCTACG
>ERZ791573.1213-NODE-1213-length-10399-cov-2.537800_pt1 | contig 10399 bp, 8 predicted proteins | sample MGYA00509971_ERZ791573 | MGnify/ENA primary metagenome ERZ791573 (study PRJEB30046, sample SAMN00791921) | human gut metagenome | study: EMG produced TPA metagenomics assembly of the A metagenome-wide association study of gut microbiota in type 2...
CTGAGTATGGCATTCCTGTTATTGCTGACGGCGGTATCAAGTATTCAGGAGATATCGTTAAGGCTCTTGCTGCCGGTGCAAACGTTGTAATGCTTGGTTCACTCCTTGCAGGCTGTGACGAAGCTCCAGGCGAAACTGAGATCTATCAGGGCAGACAGTTCAAGGTATACAGAGGCATGGGTTCTCTTGCCGCTATGAATAAAGGCTCAAAGGACAGATATTTCCAGACAGGTGCCAAGAAGCTTGTTCCTGAGGGTGTTGAAGGACGAGTTGCTTATAAGGGACTTGTTGAAGATACTATATTCCAGCTTATGGGTGGTTTACGTTCAGGTATGGGATATTGTGGAGCACCTACAATCCCGGTACTTCAGGAAACAGCTCAGTTTATTAAGATGTCTTCAGCAGCTTTAAGAGAGAGTCATCCACATGATATTCATATCACAAAGGAAGCTCCTAACTATTCAGTGGAAGATAAGTAATTAATAATAGTATTTAACCCGGACAGATTGTTTTGTCCGGGTGTTTTTTCATGATAAAATGTAATTTCTTCTGAAATTATTGCTATTGAACAATGGTATGATGTATAATGGATTAAGTATTTATATATTAATGTGAATGAACAGGGTATATTTTGGGGCGCTAAATCAACGAGAAGGAGAAAAACTATGAAGGACAGAATACTCGGCAGATATATTGCAAAGAATCACTCAGATAACGTGTTCACTGACAGAGAGTTACAAGTCATAAAGCAGGGAGATACGGATACACTTGTTGAAACATTTCTGCATATGGACAATGATTATTACAAGACGCAGATGCAGTGTACATTGAAAAGTCTTGGAATGTTCATGAATTGTAATATTGAACTGAACCAGATAGATTACGAAAGAGAATATAAGGGTCAGTTTATTGGCTGTCAGGTTATGGATGGGGATATTGATGTGTTTCTTGGCGTAGCTGGTGATAACAGGGAACTTTTGAAAGTAGCATCGACATTTGCACAGGAAGATATTGAAGAATTCGATGAAGATGCTTATGATGCATTATGTGAACTTATTAATGTGATGAATGGGGCATATGCAACTAAACTTGGGGAAGCAGATATTGAAGTAACACTTCACCCGCCAGTTTTTTATAAAGATACAGAAGTTACGGCAGATACTGGTTTTTATGTTGTGACTTTCAATATTGAAGATAATGTATTTAAGATTTTAATGGCTGCTGATAATAAAATCCAGCTTTCAGCTTAATAAGGAGAATAGTTATGGCAAAAATTTTGATAGTAGATGATTCTAAGACATCAAGAAAATTTTTAAGAAATATGCTTGAAGATGCAGGACATGAGATTGTATCAGAGGCGGTTAATGGGGTAGAAGGCGTAGAAAAATTCAGGTTGTATAAGCCTGATGTTGTTACAATGGATATTACAATGCCTGTTATGGATGGTATAGAAGCAGTAAGAGAGATTATTGAGATTGATCCTGGGGCAAAAGTTATTATGGTAACTGCCGCTGGTCAGAAGACTAATATGGTTGAGGCATTAAAGAGAGGTGCTGCTGATTTTATTCAGAAGCCATTTGATAGTGCTGTAATTATTAATACAATAGAAAAGGTTTTGGAAGACGAATAATGTATAATTACCGTATAGAGATAGAGTACGATGGTGGAAGATATGATGGCTGGCAAAGACTGGGCAAGGATGCCAGCACGAATACTATAGAGAGCAGACTGTGTGAGATAATAGCAAGAATGACTGGTGAGACAGTTGACATGTATGTTGGATCAAGAACAGAAAAGGGCGTGCATGCACTTTGCCAGACAGCGAATTTCAAGCTTGAGAAGGAAGTTAAGGCACTTGATATTAAGAATTATCTTAACAGATATCTGCCGAGAGATATTGCGGTTATGTCTGTTTCACAGGTTGATGAAAGATTTCACAGCCAGCTTAATGCAAAGTCCAAGATATATGAGTACAGACTGGATACAGGTAATGTAGCTAATGTGTTCAGAAGAAAATATGCGTATCATACATTCAGTATGCCGGATTTTGATGCCATGAGAAAGGCTGCCGGATATTTTGAAGGAAAACATGATTTTAAGGCATTTACAACAGCAAAGAAGAACAAAAGCACAGAGAGAACTATTAAGAGGATAAACATTCAGTATGAAGGAACAAGAGCTTACATAAGGATTGAAGCTGATGATTTCCTTCATAATATGGCAAGATTTATGATTGGGATGCTGCTTGATGCAGGCAATGGTATTAAGAAGCCGGAAGATGTGAAGAGATGTCTTGATGGGGAAAACGTACAGATGTCATTACCGGCAGAGAGTTATGGGCTGTTTCTTGTAAAGGTGGTTTATTAGATATTGTAAAAGGTGGAGAATATGAAGACGATTATTGAACTTATTACTGATGAGATTAAAAATGTATTCACTGAATGTGGATATGATGAGGCGTATGCGAAAGTTACAGTTTCTAACAGACCTGACCTGTGCGAGTTTCAGTGTAACGGTGCTATGGCAGCAGCCAAAGTATATAAGAAAGCACCATTTATGATTGCTGATGAGGTAGTTGCAAAGTTAGCAGATAACAAGATGTTTTCTAAGATAGAGAGTGTTAAGCCTGGATTTATCAATATTAATCTATGTGAGGATTATCTGGCTGGATATCTTAATGAGATGTCTGAAACAGAGAAGTTTGGATATGTTAATGCTGATAAGGAAAAGACTGTTATTGTAGATTATGGCGGAGCTAATGCTGCAAAGCCTCTTCATGTCGGACATTTACGTTCTGCAGTTATCGGAGAAAGTGTTAAGAGAATCAATACATTTGCCGGAAATAAAACTATAGGGGATGTTCATCTTGGGGACTGGGGCTTGCAGATGGGACTTATCATTGAAGAATTAAGAGACAGAAAACCAGAACTTCCGTTTTTTGATGACAGTTTTACTGGTGAGTATCCAGAGGAAGCGCCATTTACAATCTCTGAGCTTGAAGAGATTTATCCGGCAGCTTCTGCAAAGTCTAAGGAAGATGCTGCATTTGCAGAAAGAGCTCATGAAGCTACACTTAAGTTACAGAGCGGTGACAAGGCATGCTGTGCAATATGGCATCATATCATGAATGTTTCTAAGGCTGACCTTAAGAAGAATTATGATAATCTTAATGTACATTTTGATTTATGGAAAGGTGAATCAGATGCACAGCCATATATTGACGATATGGTTAATAAGATGATTGCAGACGGAATTGCTTATGAAAGCCAGGGCGCAACTGTTGTAGATATACAGCAGGAAGGTGATACTAAGGAGCTTCCACCATGTATCGTAAGAAAATCTGATGGTGCGGCACTTTATGCAACATCTGACCTTGCTACTATTGTTGAAAGAGAAAAGTTATATCATCCTGATACATATATTTATCTTGCTGATAAGAGGCAGGAACTTCATTTTACACAGGTATTCAGAACGGCTAAGAAGGCTGGGATTGTAGCGCCTGATGCAGATATGAGATTTGTGGGCTTTGGTACTATGAACGGTAAAGATGGTAAGCCATTCAAGACGCGTTCAGGTGGTGTTATGAGACTTGAGCATCTTATAGCTGATATTGATGAAGCTGTATATGAGAAAATTATGTCTAACAGAACTGTTGAAGAGACAGAAGCAAGAGATACAGCTAAGATAGTAGGACTTGCTGCATTAAAGTATGGAGATCTTTCTAATCAGGCATCAAAGGACTATGTGTTTGATATTGAGAGATTTTCATCATTTGAGGGTAATACAGGACCATATATTCTTTACACAATTGTAAGAATTAAGTCTATCCTTAACAAATATACAGAAAATGGTGGAAGCACAGATAACCTTAAGATTATGGCTGCTACAGAAGAAAGTGAGAAGAATCTTTCCTTATCACTTATTAAGTTTGCAGATATAATTGATGGGGCATATAAGGATAATGCACCACATAAGATATGTCAGTTTATATATGAGGTATCTAACGCATTTAACGGCTTTTATCATAACAATAAGATACTTTCAGAACCTGACGAGGTTAAGAAAGCAAGCTATATTGCACTTATAAGCCTTACGAAGAGCATTCTCGAGCAGTGTATTGATTTACTTGCGATTGAATGCCCTGACAGAATGTAAAGGAGAAATTTGATGGGTAAATTATTATCATTTGCAATACCATGTTACAACTCCGCAGAGTATATGGAACATTGTATTAATACAGTGCTTGCCGGTGGGGATGAAGTTGAGGTTATTATAGTTGATGATGGTTCAACAAAGGATAATACATATGAAATAGCCAAAAGATATGAGAAGGAATATCCGGATATTGTCAAAGCTGTACATCAGGAGAATGGTGGACATGGTGAGGCTGTAAATACAGGTCTTAAGCATGCAACAGGAAGGTTCTTTAAGGTTGTTGACAGTGATGACTGGGTAGATGGCAAAAGTTACAAAAGAATGCTTGCTACATTAAGAAGCTTTGAAGAGGGCAGTGAGCCGGATATGGTTATTGCAAACTATGTATATGAAAAGGTCGGAGCCAAGAGAAAGAAAGTTATCCACTACGAGAATGTATTTCCTGTAGAGCAGATGTTTACATGGGATGATATTAATATAGGCGATTTTAAGGTTGACCAGTATATTCTTATGCATACTGTTGTATATAGAACACAGCTTTTAAAGGATTGTGGATTAGAGCTTCCTAAGCATACATTTTATGTTGATAACATATTTGTGTTCGAGCCACTTCCGTATGTTAAGAACATGTATTACGTAAATACTAATTTCTACAGATATTTTATTGGACGAGAAGATCAGTCTGTTAATGAGAGTGTTATGATTTCAAGAATTGACCAGCAGCTTTCTGTTAATAAGAGAATGATTGATTCGTTTCTTTCAGAAAATCCTCAGAATATTAACTGTAGAAAATATATGATTAACTATTTAAGAATTATGATGGAAGTATCGTCTATATTCTTAATTGTATCTGGAACAAAGGAACATCTTGCGAAGAAGAAGGCACTCTGGCAGTATGCTAAGGATAAGGATGAAGTGCTTTACAAGAAGTTACGACACAGTCTTTTGGGCTGGTCTGTTAATATCCCTACATCTGCAGGAAGATGGATATCTAAGCAGGGATACAAGATAGCTAATAATATAATAGGTTTTAATTAAAGAGATTTAGAAGGAGAAGAATATATGTCTATAATTGATGCATTCAGACTTGATGGAAAGGTTGCAGTAGTTACAGGCGCCAATACAGGCCTTGGACAGGGAATGTCCGTTGCACTTGCACAGGCAGGTGCTAAGGTTGTAGGTGTTGCAAGAAGATCCTGCGAGGATACTAAGAAGCTTATTGAAGCTGATGGAGGAGAATTTGCTGAGGTTATAGCAGACCTTTCAGATATGTCAGCTATAGAGGTTATTGTGAATGGTGCACTTGCAGCTTTTGGAAAGGTTGACATTCTTGTTAATAATGCAGGACTTATTAAGAGGAATGATGCTATTGATTTCACTGAAGATGAATGGGATAGTGTTATTCAGGTTAATCAGAAGATGGTATTCTTCTTAAGTCAGGCATTTGCAAAGCAGTATATTAAGCAGGGACATGGTGGTAAGATTATTAATATCAATTCCATGCTTTCATATCAGGGAGGCATAAGAGTTCCTTCATATACAGCAAGTAAGAGTGCTGGTATGGGACTTACAAAAGCTATGTGTAATGAGTGGGCATGCCATAACATTAACGTTAATGCTATTGCACCAGGATATATGGCTACTAATAATACGGCACAGTTAAGGAGTGATTCTGACAGAAGCGAAGCTATTATAGACAGAATTCCGGCAGGACGCTGGGGAACTCCTGATGATATGAAGGGAGCAGTTGTGTTCCTTGCATCAGCTGCATCAGATTATGTTAATGGATTTACACTGGCTGTTGACGGCGGATGGCTTGCAAGATAACTTAAAAGAGTATAATAAAAGGCGTTTCAGATGTAATTGTTTGAAACGCCTTTTGTGTATAGTTTTTAGAAGTTGATTTTGCAAATGTTTCTGTCAACATGTGACTTGATATACGCAGGAACAGCAGCTTTAATATCATCAGGCATGTCCTTCTGACTTAACATGACAATCATACGTCCTTTATTAAATAACATGTAATAGCCGAATTTGTTGTAAACATTAGTGAACTGATTCCACTCATATGTGTATACAAGATTATGCTCAGGAATATCTGCCATAATAGCATTATTCATAAGAGTAATTGTACATGGGGCTTCTTCTGATGGATCTCTGTGCTTTAAATGATAGTTAACACTTGATCTGAACTGGTATCCAAAAATATATATTGGGTAAAACCAGCATACAGCATAAAGAATCAGTAAAAAGCTGGAATAATAATGCAGGCACAAAAGTACGAGTGAAATTACGGCAGGAAGCCATGACAGAATAAGTTCAATTGGGTTTCTTATAAATCTGTTCCAAAATACAATCTTGAAATAATCCTTTCCAGAAGCTTTTAATGTTGTGTTGAATTTAATAATATCCATAATAATCCTCATAAATAAATTGATATAGAGATATAATAACACCCTCAAAAAGATAAAACAATTAATTATCTGTTAAATTAAAAATGTATATTGAAATGATTGTAAAATCATGCAAAAATCAGTTTCCAAAAAGATTGTAATAGGCTATAATATTATTAGATTTGTGTATTGCTGGAGGAATATTTTGGGTAGTGATAATAACAGAAATATAGGGCTTTCAGAAATTATACGTATGCTTGAAAATAATGTTACATTTACTCAGGCAGCAGATAGTGTTCTTGAATGTATTACTGACAGCATGGATGTATGTGATGCTGTTGTAATGCAGATAGACAGGGAAAGTGACACTATGCATGTGATATCTGAAACCGGAAATTGTTTTAAAGATGAATCAGGCACGGTTAAACGGTCAGAGTTTGTATTATGTTCAGATGCAATTAAGATTACATACGAAGGAAATGCGGATACAGCACAGAAAGGGCTTCTGGACAGACTTGGAGTAAAACTGAGCATAACAGTACCGATTTTAATTAATAATGTAAAAGCAATGTATCTTATAGTTCTTAGTAATGATGTACAGGCAGTATCAGATAATAAGATTAAGGAATACATAAGCGACATGGCACTGGTACTTCATGGTATAGCACAGAGCAAGGTAATTAATAATTCACTTATATCATCTTATGATGTTTTACAGAAGATTCTTGATAATATAGGCTCTGGAATTATTGTGTGCAGCAGGTATTCTGGCAATATATTGTTTGAGAATGAGATGGCAGCTAATGTACAGGAGGTTCGGGATACAATAAGGGAATGTCTGGAGGATGTGTTTACATGCGAAGATGTACATAGAAGCATCGGAGCATCCATGGAACGCTATAATACAGATTCAGGATTGTGGTTTGAGGTGAGGTTTTCTGAATTGGAGTGGATTGACGGAAGTGAGGTTATTGTTGTGACCGCCGTAGATATTACCCAGAAGAAAAAGAATCAGCAGAAGATTGAATATCAGGCACATAATGATTTTCTTACAGGTCTGTATAACCGTATGAAATGTGAAGTCGATTTAAGAAAAGTTATAAGAAGAACGGAAAAGGCAGGACTTAAAGGAGCGGTACTGTTTATTGATCTTGATGATTTCAAGCATATTAATGATGGACTTGGCCATCAGTATGGGGATATACTTCTTCAGCAGATTGCGGCAGGACTTACGGGAATTCCAGGTTTGCGTGGACATTGTTACAGAATGGGTGGAGATGAATTTGTAATAATAGTTGAACCTGAAATATTTGGAGACATAAATAATATTATTGGCAATATAACTGCTTTGTTTAATAAGCCGTGGTATCTTATGGAAACTGAATATTTCTGTACAATGAGTATGGGAGTTGCTGTGTTCCCGGATAACAGTGTTGATGTTCATGAAATAACAAGAATGGCAGATGTTGCGATGTATGAGGCAAAGAGGTCAGGAAAGAACGGCTATACTTATTACAGCAGTGAGGTTGAGAATTCGACAGCCAAGAGACTTGATATCGAGAATAATATGAGACAGGCAGTTTCTACAGGAATTGACGAATTCGTAGTATTCTATCAGCCCGTTGTTGATGTTAATACACAGATGTGTACTTCCTGTGAGGCACTTGTAAGATGGGACAGCAAGGCACTGGGATTTATGGGACCAGGTGAGTTTATACCGCTGGCAGAATATCTTGGACTTATTACTTCGATTGGTGACTATGTTCTAGAAGAGGCATGCAGAAGATGTAAGCTATGGAATGATAACGGACATCCGGATTTCTATATTAATGTGAATCTGTCGGTAGTGCAGCTTTTACAGAAGAATGTGGTTGAGAATATTAAAAGAATTCTTGATAAGACAGGTGTTAATCCTAAGAATATAGTACTTGAGATTACAGAATCATTTGCAATTAATGATATGCAGAGAGTTATGGATATTATTACAGGACTTAAGAAGTTAGGACCTAGGATTGCACTTGATGATTTTGGTACAGGTTATTCTTCACTTAACTATATAAAGCAACTTCCTCTTGATATCATTAAGGTTGATAAGACATTTATTGATGATATTGTTGAAGATGATTATGCACAAGCATTTATTAAGCTTATAGTTGACCTTTCCAAGACTATCGGTACTAAGATTGTTGTCGAAGGTGTTGAACATAAGGAGCAGTTTGAACTGCTTAAAAGTCTTGGCGTGGATTATATACAGGGATATTATTTTGGAAAGCCTGTACCAGCCAATATTTTTGAAGAGAAAAACTTAGAGGGGAGATTGGGCAAATGAACATACTGATTAAAGAAGGCAGAGTGCTTGACCCTGCAAGTAAAACAGACAAAGTTATGGATGTGCTTATTAAGGACGGATTTATTGCTGTAATGGAAGAGAATATTGATGAGTCACAGGCTGATGAAGTGATTGATGCATCAGGATGCATGGTTATGCCCGGACTGGTTGACCTTAATGCACATTTCAGGGAACCGGGACTTGAGCATAAGGAAACAATCAGAACAGGCTCAAGAGCAGCAGCAAGAGGCGGATATACAACAGTCTGTATGATGCCTAATACGAAACCTGTAATTGATAATGTTGATATGCTGCAGTATGTAACAGATAAGGCAGAAGAGGTTACTGACATTAATCTGTATACAATAGCTGCCATGACGGCAGGTCAGGAGGGTGAGTATCTTACTGATTTTGAGGCACTTAAGGATGCAGGTGCTGTTGCAGTCAGTGACAATGGCGGAACTATTATGAATGCAAGAACTGCAAGGCAGGCTATGAGGCAGGCAGCAGAGGTTGACATTCCGGTATTTGCACATTGTGAAGATACTAACCTGGCTGCAAGAGGTGTTATGAATGCTGGAGAGAGAGCCAAGGAACTTGGTCTTTTCGGAATAATGGATGCCGTTGAGGATGTTATTGTTGCAAGAGATATTCTTCTTGCAAAGAATACAGGCGCAAAGCTGCATATAAGTCATGTGTCTAATAAGGAATCAGCATTTATTATAAAGATTGCCAAGGAGCAGGGGATTCCAGTGACAGCAGAGGTTGCTCCACATCATTTCACACTGACAGAGGATGCGGTGAATGGGGATGATGCTAACTTTAAGATTAACCCTCCTTTAAGAAAGGCAGATGATGTAAAGGCTCTTAAAGAAGCGCTTGCATCAGGGGTTATTGATGTTATTGCAACAGACCATGCTCCACATCATCCTACTGAGAAGGAAAGACCTTTTGACGAAGCACCGTTTGGTGTAGTAGGTCTTGAAACAGCAGTTCCGGTTACTATTACTGAGCTTGTAAGAACAGGAGTGCTTACTCCGTTACAGATGGTTGAGAAAATGAGTTATAATCCGGCTAAGATACTTGGAATTGACAGAGGAGTTCTTGCACCGGGAAAAGTTGCTGATATAACAGTTGTTAATCCTACAGAAGAGTATGATATTGACAGCAACAGATTTGCTTCAAAGGGAAAGAATACTCCATTTGAAGGAAAGCATGTGTATGGAAAGGTTTTATATACGCTTGTTAATGGAAGAGTTGTGTATTCAGACCATAATGGAACAGAAATTCTTATTGAAAGAGAAGTTCCAAAGTTGTAGAATAAAGTGATTTTGCGTATGAAATAAGGAGGCTAAAGTAGATTAATGATTAAGAAGCTTGTTGATAAGATTGTAGAGACTAATGCACCAATAGTTGTAGGACTTGATCCAATGATGAGTTACATTCCCGAACACATTACAAAGAAAGCTTTTGATGAGTTCGGCGAAACATTAGAGGGAGCAGCAGAGGCAATTTGGCAGTA
>ERZ791573.1224-NODE-1224-length-10310-cov-23.800098_pt1 | contig 10310 bp, 10 predicted proteins | sample MGYA00509971_ERZ791573 | MGnify/ENA primary metagenome ERZ791573 (study PRJEB30046, sample SAMN00791921) | human gut metagenome | study: EMG produced TPA metagenomics assembly of the A metagenome-wide association study of gut microbiota in type 2...
GCAGATTCTTTTCGCTTCTGTATCATATTAGGCGCGTAGTTGCGGATTTGAGGATAACTTCCAAATCTTCCAATATTCCTGTTCTTCCAATTCCAAAAATGGGTATGTTCATGCAAACCTTCTTTATATAGACTATATAATTAATTGATTATTAAGTAGTTATATATATAAGGGTGGTTTTTGTCATGCGTAAAAATTTAATTGGAAGATTTGGAATATTGGAAGATTTATTGGTTTTGTACAATCTAAAAAGCTTATAATCAGATGCTTAGCAAGTTTTGACTGTTAGACAGTAGAAGGTGGAATTTTCTCTAAAAGGCATAAAAAGCCTCTCACAACATGTGCGAGAGGCTTACATGGGTCTATTTGATGGCTTGACGACCATCTTAAACTGGTTTTCTGTATGATTTTACAAACACTCTTGTTCGTTCTTCTGCGTTATAAAATGTCTGTTTGGGAGCTTTTGAACATGAAAAGCTGTTGCTAATATCGCAAAAAGGGGCTTTTCGTGCATTATTTTGCAACTATTCTGTCTCAATATTTGTCGATGGACTGTCAAACGAGTAATCGAGTTCTGATCTCCAACGAGTGTCGATAGTGATGCCGGGAGCGACGCGACCGCCGCTGGGATCCTCGCCAAAGAAGTTGCCGTGACAACGTGTGATGTAGTTGAGAGTGATGGGAATGTTGCTGAATTTGCGATAATACAACTTTGTGTCGTTGTTGTCCATGGCTGTCACATCTAAGTTTATGCTGTTGCTGTCGCTGCGCGGAAAGGTGTAGATAGAGTAGGTTGACGATCCTTCGTGCGCGGATGCTATAACAGGGCGGTCTTCGGTCTGCTTTGAGTTGACGCAACCATATCCGCTTACAGCATTGAACGTGCTGCTGCCGCCTGTATAATAGAACCTCATCTTGGTTATCTTCGATGGCGTCTTGTCATCGGGTGAGAAGCACACCTTGGCAACGGCGCGTTTCAAGTTGAGGTTAAGGTTTGTGGTGCCACCATCGCTCACGCTAAACTGCTGCGTGCAGAAGAAGGTGTCGGTGGTCTTGTTGTTGGGAAAGGTTATTTTCTCAGGATTGGTCATGGTGGGTTTGGCCGTGCCGTTGTGGGCTATGACCACTAACAGATGTGTGCCTGTAGTGACAGACAGATCGGCGGTACCGAAGGCGGTGTCGCTGTTGGTTTGTGATACCTCGCCAACCTTGGTATAACTTCCATCGTCGTTTATGTCGTAAACGGCGAATGAAAGACGTGTACACACTTCGCCTACAGGAGTGCTCTCGCTTGCTGAACGATAGATGCCGTCTTTGGTGGAGGCCTCGTTGCCAAAAGCCTCGTTTCTAGAAGCTTCGTTGTTAGAAGCTTCGTTGTAGTCCACTTGTTCCAGGTTGGCCACGCGCAACGTTACGTTGCAGTCTTTCTTTGATGTGCCTGTTGTCGTGCCTGTTGTCGTGCCTGTACCTCCATCGTCGCTGTCTGGACTATATGGGTTGTCGCATGCGGCGCAAAGAGCTAAGATGAGAAATGTTACAATGTAAAGAGTTTTTGGCATAGTGTCGTTTTTTTAGGTTGTTGTTTTTGTTATAAAGGCCTGCGCAAAGGTGCTTTCATTGCTTGAGCTTTACAGCATAATGCCCAATGCAAAGATAGTTCATTATTTTCATTTTGACAGGGTTATGGCGATTTTTCTTTAAAATAACGCCTAAAAAAGCTAAAATATGAATGATGTTACATACACAAAAGTGTAATTCTTAAGCCGCACTCTTGAGAAATACACTTTTGTGTCAAAGGCTTTTTCTTATAAAGCTATACTTTTGCAGCAGAAAAATAAAGGAATCAGGCAAAACTGTAGCAATATGAAGGAAAAAGTAATTTTTACCACAGCGTTGTGCCTCTCGGTTATGACTCCGATGATGGCGCAGAATATCACCGGCAAGGTGATGGATACGAAGGGAGAGCCTTTGGCGTTTACCAATGTTGTATTATTGAATAGAACAGACTCGGCTTTCGTCAAGGGCGCGGTGAGTGGAGAGAATGGTAGCTTTGTCATCGACTCTTCCTGTAACGGCGGAATCATCAAGGTGACATCCGTAGGCTATAAGACTATCTGCAAGGATTGCGAGGGCGAGAACATAGGCATCATCAAGATGGAAGAAGACAGCAAGATGCTCGGCGAAGTAGTCGTGAAATCATCCCTGCCTAAGACTATCCTGAAGAATGGCGGAATGACAACAACAGTTGCCGGATCCGTACTTGAGAAGGCAGGTACCATGGAGAACCTGCTTGACCGCATCCCTAACGTTTCTGCCCAGAATGGCAGCATCAAGGTTTTCGGTCGCGGCGAGCCTGTTATCTATATCAATGGACGACAGATGAGAGACAAGAGCGAGCTGGACCGTTTACATTCCGATAACATCAAGTCGGTGGAAATCATCACTAACCCTGGTGCCCGTTACGCAGCCAGCACCAAGGCGGTCATCCGTATCACAACGAAGAAGATACAGGGCGAGGGCTTCGGATTCGATGCGAAGACTACTGGTGAATATGATGAGAAGAAAAATTTCGGTGGATTTGGCCAATTGAATATGAACTATCGCAAGAATGGATTAGAGCTGGGCGCATACGCTTTTGGAGCAAGACAATACCAGCCAGACAATAAAGACTTACAGCAGAAGACTTATCTTGACAAGACCTGGAACCAGAAAAGTGAGATAAGACAAGTAGGTATTATCGAAGCCATGAACTTTCGCCTGGATGCCAGCTACCAGTTGGATGCCAACAACTCTATAGGTGCCAACTTTGGTTTTCTAAGAAATCCAAAACAAACATGGAACGGCGATATGAGTTCTTTGATATTGCAAGACGGAGATTTGTCTGAAAGTTCTGACAGTCATGCTGATTTCTTTTGGCAGAAGAATAATCTTTCAAGCAATATTTACTATGTAGGAAAGATTGGTAAGCTCAGCATCGATTTCAATACAGATTGGCTATGGTCGAAGGAATACCAGAACGATGTTACCAAAGAGCAATACCAGGAAGTGGGGATGAATGCACAAAGCCAAACGGCTCATAGCTTGACTAACAAGGACTATCATCTGCTCGCTTCCAAACTGGTGCTTTCTTACCCATTATCAGGAGGTAATTTGTCTTTGGGTGGTGAATATTCCAATACCCATCGTACCTCAAAGTATCAAGTGGTGCCAACCAACTTGGTATCGGATGACAACAGCCGTATTACAGAAAGTATGACATCTTCATTCTTGACCTATTCAAGAGATTTCGGAAACGTAAGCATGGAGGCAGGACTGAGATACGAATACATTGACTTCAACTACTATGAATACGGCAAGTATATGCCAAGACAAAGCAAGTCGTATGGCAATTGGTTCCCATCGCTCAGCTTATCGATGCCTGTGGGCAAGGTACAGATGCAACTGAGCTATGCAGCCGACATTAATCGTCCTTCCTATCATAATTTGCGCAGCGGTATTCAGTATGATAACCGATACACGTATGAAACGGGAAATCCATTCCTGGTATCTCAGATAAGCAGGAATCTCAACTACGAGTTGGCTTACAAATGGTTGACATTCGATATGACCTACAGTCATACTTCACATCCAATTATGTCAACAGTGGAAACTTATAAGGATAATCCTGCAATAGGCTTGATGAAGCCTGTGAATGGGAATTCGTATAATGACGTAGCTGCATCCATTAATTTGCGCCCTTCGTTTGGCATCTGGTATCCTTCGCTTACTGCATCCATTGACAAACAATGGTTTGACATGGAGACACACGATGGGAAATCGCTCAATAAGCCAATGGCTTCATTCCGTTTAGACAACACCCTCAACACCAAATTAGGAATGTTTACGTTGATGATGTCGTATATCACGAAAGGCCATGAGAAGAATCTGTATCTGTACAAGCCAATGTTTTGCACGAATGTTTCCGCATATAAGGCTTTATTGAAAGACCATTTGTCGTTTCAGCTCTTCATCTATGATTTGTTCGGGACAAGCGATAGCCATATGATTGCTCATTATGGCAAAATGAAGGACTTGATTGTTGATGGACTGTCAACAAGCAAAGTGTCGCTTACTGTACGGTATAAGTTCAACACAACAAGAAGCAAGTATAAGGGTACGGGTGCTGGAGAAAGCCAGAAGAACAGAATGTAATCTGTCTGCAGCATCCGGTAATGGTGTAATGACAATAAATCTCTCTATAAATGAACAACCCAATAAAATTGTTGATTAGTGGCGCAGACATGGGAGGCTTGATAGCCTCCTGTGCCTTGCACCATAACTTCCATGAAAGCCCTCGGCAGGAAGATAGATTCCATATCTATCGCATAGAAAAGGATACGCTGACGATGGAAGATGTGGATGCATGCGACTTGTCGGGCATCCGGTATGCGGTGAATGCAACCTTGCATGACAGCGAAGCCTCTTTCGCTTTCGACGAGAAATGTAAGGAGCAGGGCATCACCGTTATCCATACCGTCAATCTTGGCAAGGCTGCCTTTCTCGCTGTAGAGAAACCGAAAGGCTATCCATTCAGCGAAGTAGTGAAAAAAGGTTCGGATAATTTCCGTTGCTCATTAGGCAAGTATATCTCGCAGTACGGTATGTTCTGGCAGATGCCTGTGCCTTGGGTGGATGAAGCCATCATGCATTATTCCAATGAGTCTTTCCCGCAACTGGGCATCGGGGCATATATTGCCGCCGGCTACTGTGCCAACATTCTCTCGAACCTTGCGGAAGGCAAGGAGGTGAAATACTTCCCCAAGTTCTATCTCTCGCCATTGTTGGAAGAGATATGATTGCGATTATATCATCTGATAGTTTGTGGCATGAAACAGCGCTTCGGCAATGTTCTTCACGCCAAGCTTAGCGAAAAGGTTGCGCTTGCAAGCCTTTATCGTATCCACCGACTTGCATAGTCGGTCGGCAATATCATTCATCGTGTAACCTTGGGCAGACAATCTCAAAACATCTCTCTCTGTCTCGCTCAAGGTTATGCCTTCTTTCTTTTCCCACTTGTGGCGCAATGTGGAATATTCAAAATATCTACGCTCACCATTCTTCTGCATGATGATGTGTCCCGGCTCATCGGTAGCTGCCAAAGATACGGTGCAAAGGGCAAGCCAGATTCTTCCATCATCAGAAAGAAGTATAGGAGTAAGGTGATGATGAATCAATCGGCTATGTCTGCCATTGGTAAGATGAAAGTCGTACGAGATGGTAGAGTCGAGGCGGTCGCCCACAGGCAATTCGTTGAAAAGGTCAAAACCTTTCTTGTTCACTTCGAGCAGCATCTGCAGGTCAGCATCCGGAACATGGTCGATATACATCTGATAGCCTGCGTCCATCAACTGCTCCGGTTCCAATCCGCAGAGATAAGCGAGGTTGTCTGATGCATAGATGAAATCCTGATGAAAATAGTCGATGATATAGACACCCTGGTAGGTGCTGCGGGCAAAGGCCTTTGCCGCATTAACCAACAGTTCTATCTTGTCGTAATCTTCTCTGTTGATATGATTCACCTCGTTGGAATGAAGGAAGAAATGTTCCATCTTATGTAAATCTTTTCCTACCATGGCAGAACCCGAGCAAGCTTTGTTCTGCTCATCTGGCTTAACGAAAACGTCTTCTTCTTTATTCATATATGCGATTGATTATGAATACCTTCTTCTTGTTCTATCACAAACCGCGCGATTTGTATATCACCTCTTTAGCCTCGTTAATTTCTTGGAATTTCTTTTCTGCTGCCTTGCGCACGTCTTCACCAAGGGTCGCTACGCGGTCGGGGTGATGCTTAAGGGCCATCTTGCGGTAAGCAGCCTTGACCTCATCATCTGAAGCTGTGCTCGCTATGCCCAACACCTTATAGGCTGCATCAAGGTTGCTGCAACCGTTGTTGAGGTTAAGCATGGAGTTGAGATCGTCGGCGGCGATGCCAAGATAAAAGGCCATGTCGTGAAGGGCGTTCACCTCTTCGGTCACAACAATGCCATCAGCCTGCGCTATCTGCACAAGGAAACTGAGCAACTGAAGGCGTTGAGAATAGTCCATGTTGGCTTCAATCTGTGAGCACGACTGCATGATGAGGGCGCGGAAACGGGGCATACCCATCTTTTTCTGCTGCTCAAAGAGGCGCAGAAGAATATCTTCACCTTGTGACACGGCAATCTCGCCAAAGTTTTGACGAAGAAAACGACGCATCAGTTCCATCTCCGAATGCATGACCTTGCCGTCGGCTCTTATAATATAAGACGACAGGGCGAGCATGGAAAAGAGAAACGAGTTGCGTTGTCCTTCATATTGCTGATGCGCTTGGCGTTGACGCATGGTGTCGTTGTCATATTCGCGGTTGTTGTATGCTCCCTCGTCTTTGCCTGAGTTAAGACTCTCGTCAAAAATCCATCCCAAGGCCATTCCGGCGAGGGCACCAAGTGGGCCACCGGCTATCATGCCGAGTACGCCGCCTATCCATTTTGCTGCTCCCATTGTGTTTCGTTATTTTTGTTTCTATTTATTTTTTTTCTTTTATGTGTTAGTAAGCAAAAGCTATGCCATGCAGAATTGCAGGCTTTTTATATGTCTTTATAGTCGGGAATAGACGTAAGTAACGTGTAACTGTTATTCTCATAGTTCATCTTACAACAGTAGTGGGTTAGCCCATTGCTCACGATGAGATAGTCGACGTGTAGCAAGAAGTTGTAAGCGGTAACTTGCTCAAACACTCGTTTGGTGATCTTTATTGTGGGGGCTTTATATTCGATAATCATCCTTGCGTTCAAGTCGCGGTCGTAAAGTACGGTGTCTGCACGGAGCTGTTTGTTGCCGCATGACAATGCCACCTCGTTGGCCATTAGGGCTGATGGGTAACCTTTGTGTTCTATCAGGAAATGGATGAAATGTTGGCGCACCCATTCTTCTGGCGTGAGTGCTACAAATTTGCGACGCAAGATGTCAAGAATCTTGGGTCTCTCCTGCGTGCCTGACAGCTTCATCTGGAATGGGGGTATGTTGAGCTTGAGCATTTCTTATTATATAAAAAGGTGTAATTGTTTTGTGAGAAGGGGCTTCCCTTTATCTGCAAAGTTACAACAAAAAAGTGTGTCTTTGAATAATGACTGTTATAAAGATATTTAAAATGCGCGACAGAAGAGTAGGTTTTCATGAATTCTTGTTGTATGTTCATTCTGTTCGCCTTTTTTCATTAACTTTGCACTTGCAACTATGTGGTGAAGACAATTTCCATTATATGGCGCAGATATTTGCAATTCTTGATTGCTTTAATTTGTAATTCTTGCTTGCTTGTATTTGTGATTGTTAGATTGCAAACAGATGAAAAATCTTATGAAACCAAAAATAATATTTAATATATGGCAGAAAAAAAAGCAATGGTGACGTACGACTCTGTCATGCGTGAGCTGAAAGCAGGAAAATATAGACCTGTTTATCTGCTCATGGGTGACGAGTCTTATTTCATTGACAAAATTGCAGATTTTATTACAGACAACGTGTTGACACCTGAAGAGCAGTTCTTTAATCAAAATGTGGTCTTCGGAGCTGATGTGACTGCTGCACAAGTCATGGATCTTGCTACGGGATATCCTGTAATGCCTGCTACACATAGGGTAGTGGTGGTGAAAGAGGCTCAAGCGATGAAGCAACTTGACTTGCTTGAGAAATATCTTAACAAGCCTGTGACATCAACAATTCTTGTTATTTGTTACAAGAACGGAACGGTGGATAAGAGAAAGAAGGTGGTGGCCAAGGCTGCTGCTGTGGGGGTCGTTCTCGAAAGTAAGAAGAAGAAGGATAGCGAACTGCCCGGGTTTGTGGAAGGATATTTGAAATTGCACAAGACCGCAATTGATCCAAAGGCTGCTGCTATGGTTGCTGAGCATGTTGGATCTGACCTGAACAGGTTGGTGTCGGAGCTTGACAAGGTTCTCATTTCTTTGCCTGAAGACAATAGGGTAGTGACACCTGAAATCGTGGAACATCAGATAGGGGTAAGTAAAGACTTTAATGCGTTTGAGCTGAATAGGGCTATCGTAGAGAAGAATGTTTTTAAGGCTAATCAAATAGTAAATTATTTTGACAAAAATCCAAAGGCTGGAAGCATCTATTCTTTCCTGCCTCTGATCTTCTCTTTCTTCCAAAAACTGATGGTTGCTTATTATGCTCCTGACAGACGAAGTGAGGTGTCGGTTGCGCAACACTTGGAACTGAAGTCGACATGGCTTGCTCGCGACTATATGACAGGTATGAGAAACTACTCGGCAACCAAGACTCTCCAGATTATTTCTAAAATAAGAGAGATTGATGCCAAAAGTAAGGGCTTAGACAACCCAAACACTCCTCCAGGAGAGCTAATGAAGGAGCTTTTGTTCTTCATTTTGCACTAAAATAGGACGTTTTTAGTTCTATTTTCAGCTGGTTTGTGCTTCGGCACAAACCTCTTTTTTTGCCTTAATTTCTTCGTTATTCGACAGTTAGACGATTCTTAAGTCGTTTTTTTGAGCCCTTTTTTCATTCTCCTATCCATGAATTTAGAATCTGAAAAAAATGCCGATTTTTGAGGTTTTGACGATTTCAAAATTTAGTATTCTATTTTATTAACATATAAAACTCTGAATTTAATAATGTAAACGAGTATTCGAATGTAAATTTTTAAACTGCAATTCATTCATATTTACAATCATGTACAATTGCTATTGTAGTTTGTAAATGTAAATGTTTTGAAGAAAGCAGAATTTGTAAATGTAGATGAATTAATATAAATCATTAGATGTGTAATTATAATTTACTAAAACCCAATAGCTTATATTAATTACTTAATGTGCTTCTTCATTGTTTTGGGCCGTTTTTATTTGTTAATATCGTAATAAAGTAATAATAAAACGCTCTTTTTGATATTTAAATTATTGATAACCAAACTAATATGAAAAAATGGTGAAGCTTCTAAATAATATTGTTCTTGTCTGAATGCTTATACTTGTGTAAATTGTTTGAAGTTTTGCATAGTCTTTCATTCGTAATTCGAAATTGTAAATACAAAATCTAAATATTTACATTGTTAAAAACATTTACATATGTTGCGTATATCAAAAAAATGATTTATCTTTGTAAAATGTAAATCCTGAGCGCTATAATGGCTCTAAAACAGTTAAGTTATGAAAGATCGTATAAGAAAAGTAATGGAAAGTCAGCAGATGACACAGCAAGAGTTTGCTGATTTTATACATATCTCACCTGCTTCGTTGAGTAGTATCTTTACAGGCCGCACTCGTCCGACAATCGCCACCGTGGAAGCTATAAAGAAAAGTCTGCCAGACGTGTCTACTGAATGGCTGCTCTTTGGTGTTGGAGACATGTATATAAATAAGGAGAAGGATTCTATAAATGAGGGTTCGGATCATTGTGGTCAAGCGTCTAATGGTAACGTTAATGTAGGTGGAGAGCCAACTTTAGATTTTTGTGCATCATCTACGGCCTCTACTACCCCACAAATAGCAGAAGGAGAAGGTTCTCTTGATTCTGGCAATATGTCAGAACAACGTCGAGTGGGCTTTCGTAATGGGCAAGTTGCAGACAATTATGATAAGGTAGTAAAAAATATTGACATAAGGCAACGCACAATAACAGAAATTCGTATCTTCTATAGTGATCAGACGTGGGAGACTTTTGTTCCAAAGAAATGAATGTTTTTGTGTCGTGAAACATTGAGGTTGTATTACTGAATGCATGTTTTGTGTTCTAGGTTTCCCTTCTGCTCTGTTATAGGCAATCCTTGTACATGTGCACGCACACACTTACGCGCTCGCATGCGCATTTTATATAAGGTAAATTAAGCGTTTTATTCGCGTTAACTGTAAACAGATGTTAAAAAGATATGTTTTTAAGCAACTTTTTTGCGAAAAGATTTGGTTCGTAAGCCAAAAAGCTATACCTTTGCATCCGCTTTCGAGAACGAACGACACTTGAAGCTAACGCCGATAGGGAGTGTTCATGAAGGGAGCGATAAAGAAAGAGTTCTTTGAAAAAGATTTACATAAAACAGAGAAGTAGTACAAGAAGCAAGAGTGTTAGTCGCAAGACGATCACTTTTGGGTAAAAAAGAAACCAGTCAATTTGCTTCATAAAAAAGGATACTCATCTTGAACAGAGACAATTCACTTTCACCTTATATTATATATATGGTGTAAGTAAAAAGATATTTTTACAGTGGAGAGTTTGATCCTGGCTCAGGATGAACGCTAGCTACAGGCTTAACACATGCA
>ERZ791573.1227-NODE-1227-length-10248-cov-2.313156_pt1 | contig 10248 bp, 7 predicted proteins | sample MGYA00509971_ERZ791573 | MGnify/ENA primary metagenome ERZ791573 (study PRJEB30046, sample SAMN00791921) | human gut metagenome | study: EMG produced TPA metagenomics assembly of the A metagenome-wide association study of gut microbiota in type 2...
ATCACGTAGCGCTTCATTTCTGAGAGGGCTCCGTCAATCTCTACACCTGTCTTATCCTTTGCAAGCTCTGCTCTCTCGAAATCTGACTTTCTTGAAGCCTGCTCTCTATAGCTTTCTATCTCATCCCAGTTCTTAATCTCGTCCTTATACTTATCAAGATATGGATGCTCTGGTGATACAACCATATAAGTAACACCAAAAAGTGTATCACATCTTGTTGTATATATTCTTAACTTATCTTCCTTACCAGCAATTGCAAAATCAACCTCAGCACCTGTTGAGCGTCCAATCCAGTTCCTCTGCTGTGTCTTAACTCTCTCAATATAATCTACATGGTCAAGTCCTTCTATAAGCTTATCTGCATAATCAGTAATCTTAAGCATCCACTCACTCTTGACCTTACGGACAACAGGTGAGCCACATCTTTCACATACACCATTAACTACTTCTTCATTAGCAAGACCTACCTTACATGAAGTACACCAGTTGATAGGCATCTCCTGCTTATACGCAAGCCCGGCCTTAAAAAGCTTAAGAAAAATCCACTGTGTCCACTTATAATAATCAGGATCTGTAGTATTAATCTCTCTGTCCCAGTCAAATGAATAACCAATTGACTGAAGCTGTTCCTTAAAATGATCTATATTATTCTTAGTAACTATCTTAGGGTGAATCTTATTCTTAATAGCATAGTTCTCAGTTGGAAGACCAAATGCATCCCAACCCATTGGATATAAAACATTATATCCCTGCATTCTTCTCTTTCTTGCTACAATATCAAGCGCTGTATATGGTCTTGGATGACCTACATGAAGTCCCTGTCCTGATGGATATGGAAACTCTACAAGTGCATAATACTTTGGTTTTGAATAATCATTAGTTGCAGCAAAAGCTTTTTCATCCTGCCATACCTGCTGCCACTTCTTTTCAACTGTTTTGTGGTTATATACTGCCGACATAACACATTCCTCCTTAAAAACGCATAAAAACATTCTACACACATCACTTTAATTTGTCAATTAAATAGCCGCCTTTACATTATCACTTTAAAGTGTTAAAATACCACTATTCGCATGAATATTAATATTTCTTACATGGAGGTTATAACATATGAAGACAAAGGTTGGATTCATAGGTTTCGGACTCATTGCAGGATCCTTAGCCCATGCCCTTAAAGAAAGCGGCAGGGATTATCATATAACTGCCACAAGCAGACATTTAGAACCAGTAATCGCTGCGGTTGCTGATGGTATTGTTGATGTCGCTGCTCCTGCGGTAGACGAAACATTTGCACAATGTGACATAATCCTGTTATGCACACCTGTAATTACTATCACAGAATATCTTACAAAATTAAAAGCCATTGCCAGTCCGGACTGCATAATTACCGACGTTGGAAGTGTCAAGACTATCATACATGAAGCAGCAGATTCATTAGGACTTAATGACCGCTTTATTGGTGGACATCCTATGGCTGGCTCTGAAAAAACAGGTTATGAGAATTCAGGTTCATCAATTATAAAAGATGCAAGGTATATAATCACACCGACCAAAGAAACCAAGCCTGAAAAAATCGAATTCATGAAACAATTTGCATCAGATGTTGGCATGCGTCCTATCGTCATGGATTACCATGTGCATGACAAATCTGTTGCTGCCATAAGCCATGTTCCACATCTTTTATCAACTGCACTCGTTCATGTAGTATCAGATAATGATGACGAAGAAAAGCATATGCAGTTACTTGCCGCAGGTTGCTTTCGTGACATGTCAAGAGTTGCAGCTTCTTCTCCTGAAATGTGGGAACAGATATGTTTGACTAACAGCTCTGCAATCAGCAACATTCTTGAACAGTATATTGAAATGCTTGAAACAATCAAAGATAACATTGACAAAAAGACACCAGGCTATGTCGCCAGTCTTTTCGAGATGTCAAGAGAATACAGAAATTCACTTGAAAGCAGACACCCAGAGCACTAAGCCCTGGGTGTTTTTATTTACAATCATCACACCTTGAAACATCCTCCGCCTACGAATTCCCGTAATATAGAATCGATTGGTACATTCTCGTAGCCGCATGGAAGGAAATAGTTCATGAACTTAAGCAGTCTGTTTGCTTCCTGATATTCAGGGTCAGCTTCTGTTACCTGAAAAAGTATAGGCTCAACGAATGGTTTTAATACGCATGGTTCATATGGCATTGCTGAGTTAAACATAACATCCGCCTGCTCCTGGAATGGGAAGATGTTCTTCTCTTCACCTCTTCTTACAGACTCCCACATCGAAAGAGTCTTCTTTGCAGATGCTCCTCTTGTCCTGTAATCTCTTACAAGCCTTCTTAAAAGTCTTCCATCTGTAGTTGATACCCTGTTATGTTCGTCAACATTAAGCTGTGTAAGTGCACTAATATATATCTTGAATTTACTGTCTATTGGAAGTGAATATGATAATTCATCATTAAGACAATGAATTCCTTCTATTACAAGAACATCCTCTTCCCCTAACTGTAAGAAATTACCATTATATTCTTTCCTTCCGAACTTAAAGTTAAATTCCGGCAGCTCCACTTTTTCTCCGTTAAGAAGTCTGGTCATATGCTGATTAAAAAGTTCAATGTCTACTGCATGAAGGTCTTCATAATTGTAATCACCATTCTCATCAATAGGTGTCTGCTCTCTTTCAACAAAGTAATTATCGACAGCAATTGGGTGTGGCTTATATCCATTAGCCATAAGCTGAATTGATAATCTATGTGAAAATGTTGTCTTTCCTGAAGAAGATGGACCGGCTATCATGATGAATTTAGTATGCGGTCTTTTCTTTATCTCATCAACTATCTCAACAATTTTCTGTTCCTGAAGTGCCTCCTGCGTAAGCATAAAAGAAGTCATATCCCCATTAGTTATATGGTCATTAAGTTCTCCAACCGTAGACATGCCAAGCATCTTTGCCCAGCTTGTGCTTTCCTTTAACACATTAAACAGCTTTGTTTGTGGATTAAATTCAGGAACTTCAAGAGGTGCATTCTTAACCGGAAGCTGTAACACTATTCCCTCGTCATACAGGAATATGTCAAATACCCCAAGCATGCCTGTAGAAGATGCCATATATCCGTAGAAATAATCTTTGTAGCCATTCAGGTCATACACATTAACAAATGAACTTCTTCTGTATTTGAACAGTGATGTCTTATCTGTCATTCCTTTTTCTTTAAAAAGATTCATAGCATCAGATATCTTCATCAGCTCTTTCTTGATTGGAAGATCCTTCTCAACCATACTGTGCATAACTGACTTAACTTCATCTATAAACTCTTTGTCAGGTCTGAAGTCTCCATCAAATGTGCAGTACAGTCCCTTGCTTAAAGAATATTCAACAACAACTCTGTCAATATTCCTGTCTATCTTATCTATAGCTGCAAGCATAAGAAGAACCACGCTTCTTCTGTATGTCTCGTTACCTATTGATGTCGAAGTTGTAACAAATGTAACATCACTGTCAGGGATATATTCTTCTCCAAGTTCTTTAAGCTTACCATTAACATTAGCGAGTATAATCTCATCCTTATATTCGTTCTGCTTCTCTGCTGCAAGCTGTGCCAGTGTCATTCCCATAGCATCCTCCTCTTACGCATCAGTCATAATATGACAATGCATCCATAATTATATTATTCTTCTGCAAAAGCTGCTGTAATCTTAACTTAACCGTAGGATTACTTTCATCTTTCTTAAGACTGTTACTTATCCCATCATTAGTTTCTTTCTCTTTTATAAGATATTCATAAAGAGTCTTATCTTTGCTCTCTAAAAGCTTCCATCCGTACTGATATTGCGTCTCACTGTATTCAGAATAAACATTTTCGTCTGACTTTCTGCATTTGATAATAAAATAATACTTACCGTCTTCCTTAAGCATCTTCTCATCATCAACAACCAATCTCTGTGAAACAAGAAAATGTCTGAAATCTCCTACTTCTGACTGCGGTGATACTATAAGTGTTGTATTCCGGGTAATAACATTCATTCCCTTAGTTACAATATCAGCTATAAGCCTGCCACCCATACCACATATGGTTATAATATCAGCTTCATTCGCTGAAAGCTTTTCCAATCCGTCTGAAAGTCTTGTCTGTATTCTGTCCTCTAAACAATTATCACATATATGCTTCTTTGCCTTATCGAGTGGACCTTTTCTTAAATCCATCGCAATAGCAGACCGAGCTATTCCTTCCTGCACAAGATATATAGGAAGATAGCCGTGGTCTGTCCCTATGTCAGCCACGACTGCTCCCTTTTCACACATATGTGCAACTGTTCTTAATCTGTCAGATATTCTTACCATAACTTAATCCTAATCAAGATAATCTCTTAACTTACGGCTGCGGCTTGGGTGTCTTAACTTTCTTAAAGCCTTGGCTTCAATCTGTCTGATACGTTCTCTTGTTACATTGAATTCTTTACCAACTTCCTCAAGAGTTCTTGCTCTTCCATCATCCATACCAAATCTTAATCTTAATACCTTCTGCTCTCTTTCTGTAAGAGTTCCAAGTACTTCAACAAGCTGTTCCTTAAGAAGTGTAGAAGCTGCTGCCTCTGCCGGAACAGGAACATTATCATCCTGAATGAAATCTCCAAGATGGCTGTCTTCCTCTTCACCAATAGGTGTCTCTAAAGATACCGGTTCCTGCGAAATCTTCTGAATCTCTCTTACCCTCTCTACAGGAATATCCATATTCTCTGCAATCTCCTCTGGTGATGGTTCTCTTCCAAGTTCCTGAAGCAGCTGTCTCTGTACTCTTACAAGCTTGTTAATTGTCTCTACCATATGAACAGGAATTCTTATAGTTCTTGCTTGGTCCGCAATAGCACGAGTGATAGCCTGCCTAATCCACCAGGTAGCGTATGTTGAAAACTTAAAACCCTTTGTGTAATCAAATTTATCAACAGCCTTAATAAGACCGAGATTACCCTCTTGAATGAGGTCAAGAAACTGCATACCTCTGCCGACATACCTTTTTGCAATACTTACTACAAGGCGAAGATTTGCCTCTGCAAGACGCTTCTTTGCTTCCTCATCTCCTTCTTCCATTCTCTTGGCATACTCAATCTCTTCATCAGCACTAAGAAGAGGTACTTTACCTATCTCCTTCAGATACATTCTTACCGGATCATCAAGACCGATTCCATCAGGAACAGAAAGATCTATCTTCTCAATATCAATCTCATCTTCATCATCAAGAATAATATCCTCATCTTCATCAGGTACATCATTCATTCTTACATCTACTTTTTTTAGCTCAAGAATTTCAAATACCTTCTCCATTCTGTCAGCTTCAAAATCTGTATCCTGAAAATATGTCATAATTTCCTGATAATCAAGTACATTCTTTTTCTTCTTGGCTATTGCAAGAATACCCTCTATCTTCTCCCAGAATTTAGCTTCCTGTGCTTCTGCATCATCTGCGTCACTGTTTTCTGTCTCTTCTTTTACTTCTTCTTTAATCTCATCTTTCTTAGTTGTCTTCTTTGCTGCTGCTTTTTTTGCAGGAGTCTTCTTTTCTGTTGTCTTTTCTTCCTTAGTCTCCTTAACATTCTCTTCTAATGTTTCTACCATTTTCTTAGCCATTTCTCTTCTCCATTCTTCTTCGCGTAACACGCTCTATATATTTATAACTTAATATGAATCTGATTCAGCTTCTGCTGTTCAATTATTATCTCCTGCATACGCTTCGGGTCTACAGTCTTATTAAGTTCATGATTAAGGCTGTTAGCCTTAATTCTGATAACAATGTCATTAAGAGTCTTTTCTCTTTCCAGATTATTAAGGCTCTCATCCAGGTCTGCCGAAAACATTGCTGCGACTTCCGTATGTTCTTCTGTTGTTGCATAATCAGCTATAATTGCAGCAGGGCTTATATTTCCTGTCCCATACTGTTCATATACTTTCTCTGCCACACCCGAAAATAACGGGTCAATAAAATCCTCTGGTTTAATGTAACCCGCAACCTTATCAAATATATCCCTGTCACTTATAAGCCATGTAAGAAGCATTTTCTCTGCCTGTCTTAAACCATCTTCACGCTTCTTCGGCTTACGCTCAACAGTTGGCTGCATAGTACCTGCACCTGCATTTCTTGAAATAATCCCTTCCTGATTACCAAGCCTTGATACCATCTGCCTCATGCCATCTTCTGGTATCATAAACTGCCTGCACACTGCTTTAAGGTAATTATCACGTTCCAGCTTTTCTTTAAATGTAACAAGCTTTGCTGCAACTTCTCTTTCAAATGCAGTCTCGCTTTCCGGATCCCCCCTGTCGTAATTTCTTAACATGGTTCCTATCTCATACATAAAGCTGTTCTCTGCATTATCAATTCTTTCCTGAAATGCCTCTGCACCCATAGCCTTAATAAACTCATCAGGATCCTTATATGGCCGCATATTAATTACCTTCGTTGAAAGCCCTGCTTCCTTAAGAATCGGAATTGCCCGGAGTGCCGCCTTAACTCCTGCCTCATCGCTGTCATAGGTTATAAGCACATTATCTGTATATCTCTTTAACAGCCTTGCATGTCCATGCGTCAGTGCAGTTCCTAGTGACGCAACTGCCTGGTTAAAGCCCGCCTGATGCATTGATATAACATCCATATAGCCTTCACATATTATCATGTTAGGCTTTCTTGATGTTCTTGCAATATTAAGTCCATACAGATTACGGCTCTTATCAAACAGCCTTGTCTCCGGTGAATTAAGGTACTTTGGCTTGGCATCACCCATAACTCGTCCACCAAATCCTATGACCTTATTATTAATATCCATGATTGGAAAAATCACTCTGTTCCAGAATTTCTCATGAATACCTCTCTCATAAGTAAAAAGTCCTGATTCTTTCAGAATATCATCATCATAACCTTTGTCCTTCAACAGCTTGTACAGATTACCTGTTGACTGAGTAGCATACCCCAGTCCAAAGCTGTTAATTGTACTGTCAGACAATTCACGCTTCTTAAGATAATCAAGACCGTTTTTTCCCTTCTCACTTCTAAGCTGCCTGTAATAATATGTGGCAGCAATCTTATTAATCTCTAAAAGACGGTCTCTTATTCCTCTTTCTTTGCGGTCTTCTTCTGACATAGATGTCTGCGGCAGTGCGACTCCGGCTCTCTCACCCAGCATCTTAACTGCCTCTAAGAATGTCATATTCTCATATTCCATTACAAATGTTATGACATTACCACCAACTCCGCATCCAAAACAATGATATAACTGCCGCTGTCCTGAAACCGAAAATGATGGTGACTTTTCATTATGAAACGGACATAGTCCGGTATATGAACTTCCATTCTTTTTCAATTTGACATACCCGGATATAACATCAACAATATCATTCCGGGATATTACTTCATCTATTACTTCTCTCGAATACATTACTTCATCCCTTCCAGGCCTTTGGTACAAAGATTTCCTGAAACTTACTTATTGAATACTGGTCACTCATGCCAGCTATATAATCACACACAACCTGCTCCGGTCTTTCATCAAATTCTGTTATAAATCTCTTATATGTATCCGGCAGTTTATCTGTGTTCGCAACATAGTATCTGTACAATTCTGTTATCAGCTTATCTGCTTTCGCTTCCTCACTTTTAGCTGTCGGATTAAGATACAGACTTTCAAACATGAATTTTCTTAATTCTGTCATTGCTTTACGTACAGGTTCTGACATTACAAGATCATTCTTTCCTATGCTGTTCATTATTATATCGCTAATCATCGTATTAAGTCTTTCCTTGGTTGAATTACCAAGAACATCCGTATATTCTGACGGAATGTCGCTTTCCTTCAATATCCCTGCTCTTATTCCATCATCTATATCATGATTAATATACGCTATCTTATCGGAAAGTCTTACTGCTTTTCCTTCAAGAGTTGATGGATTACCTGATGTTCTATGGTTCAATATTCCATCACGCACTTCCCATGTAAGGTTAAGTCCCTGGCCATCCTTTTCAAGAAATTCAACAACTCTTATACTCTGTCTGTAATGAGCAAATCCCATAGGACATAAAGAATTAAGTGTTCTCTCACCTGCATGTCCAAAAGGTGTATGTCCAAGGTCATGTCCCAATGCAATAGCTTCTGTCAGATCTTCATTAAGATTAAGCGCCCTTGCTATACTTCTTGCAATCTGGGCAACCTCTAAGGTATGAGTCAGTCTTGTTCTGTAATGGTCTCCCTCTGGTGCAAGAAATACCTGCGTCTTATGCTTTAAACGCCTGAATGCCTTACAATGAATAATTCTGTCTCTGTCTCTCTGATATATTGTCCTCATAGGGCATGGTTCTTCATCTCTGTCGCGTCCTCTTGACTCATCAGAAAAACTTGCATATGGGCTGAATATCAGATGTTCCCTCTTTTCCTGTTCCTCTCTAATGTTCATCTGTATGTGCCTCCCGCACTGAAACACTAATTTTAAAGCTCACAATTTAATTATTCAACAAAACATGTGTTTTTCCTTTTTTATTTTTTAAAATTTTTCACAAAATAATTATTATCATTACCCACATTATGGACTGAAAAACCCGCCAAATGCCCCTGCAGCCACACACGCAGCTACTGACATGATGATATTATTACTACTGTCCGGTGCCTGTTTCTTCATTATTGTAGCTATTACCAATAACACTGTAATATACACTGCTCCATATATAATTCCCGCAGCCACTCTCCTCCTTTTTATCATCCATGCACTAAGCATCGCACCGGTAAAGCTTCCCGCCACATATATTCCAAATATAATATTATCAACCGCTTTCTCGTCAAGTATAAATTTTCTCATAAGATATGTAAGAAGTCCGAGCATAAGCAGCGTTATTACATATCCTGCAATACGAGATTGCACCATTTTTCTTATATAATCCATTGATTTCCTTTGTTGTCCTCTTTTTATTAATTGTATGATTAAAAATGTTATCTTATGATTATCTCCTGTTTTCTTTAATAGCACTTGACGGCACAATGTGCGTACTGTAGAATGAGAAGAAATATTATAATTTTAAGACTGGAGGGATTTTTCTTGGATACGGATAGTATTATCCAACTTATTGCAATTGTTATTTTATTGGTTTTATCAGCATTTTTCTCATCTGCAGAGACTTCATTTATCACTGTGAACAGAATCAAAGTGCTGTCTTTAGTTGAAGAGGGTAATAAGAGGGCTGCTCTTGTAATTAAGATTATTGACCAGCCGGCAAAGATGCTCTCTGCTGTTCTTATTGGCAATAATATAGTCAATATCAGCTGTTCTGCATTAGCTACATCATTTACAATCAGTGTATGGGGTAATAAAGCGACAGGTATTGTTACCGGTGTTCTTACGCTTCTTGTTCTTATATTTGGTGAAATTACACCTAAGAATACAGCCAACATGTATGCCACTAATATGGCAATGGCTTATGCTCCTATAATATGGGTGCTTATGATTGTTCTTACACCTGTTATATTCATAGTAGATCACCTTGCAGGCTTCTTCTTATGGTTATTAAGAATTGACAATAACAAGAAGAAAGATATATTTACTGAGGATGAGATTCGAACCATTGTTAATGTAAGCCAGCAGGAAGGTGTAATTGAATCTAACGAAAAGAAAATCATTAATAACCTATTTGATTTTGGTGATTCAACAGCTAAGGATGTTATGATTCCAAGAATTGATATGACTCTTGCTGATGTCAGTTCATCATATGATGATATAATTTCTCTGTTTAGGCAGACAATGTATACACGTATTCCTATTTATGAGAATACACCTGATAACGTAATCGGCATTCTTAATATTAAGGATTTAATTGTCAATCCTTCTGATAACGATACATTTAACATAAGGAACATTATCAGAAAGCCATTCTTTACATTTGAACAGAAGAATACTTCTGACCTGTTTAAGGAAATGCAGTTAAGTTCAACAAGCATTGCCATTGTCCTTAGTGAGTATGGAACAACATCTGGAATGATTACTACAGAAGACCTGCTTGAAGAGATTGTCGGTGAAATTCGTGATGAATATGATACTGACGAAAAGGAAGCTTTATCTAAGATTAATGATACTACATACAGAGTTGATGGCTCATTTAAGCTTGACGATTTAAACGATGAACTTGGCACTAAACTTGAATCTGAAGATAATGATTCAGTTGGCGGACTTATCGTTGAAAGACTTGACAGACTTCCTAAAGCCGGTGATAAAATC
>ERZ791573.1229-NODE-1229-length-10232-cov-5.758180_pt1 | contig 10232 bp, 10 predicted proteins | sample MGYA00509971_ERZ791573 | MGnify/ENA primary metagenome ERZ791573 (study PRJEB30046, sample SAMN00791921) | human gut metagenome | study: EMG produced TPA metagenomics assembly of the A metagenome-wide association study of gut microbiota in type 2...
CATCGCTGTGGCCTGCAACCCGCAGATCCTGATCTGCGACGAGCCCACGACGGCTCTGGACGTGACCATTCAGGCCCAGATCCTGGATCTGCTGCGGAACCTGAAGAACAAGATCAATTCCTCCATCATGCTCATCACCCACGATCTGGGCGTGGTGGCCAACATCGCCGACCGGGTGGCCGTCATGTACGCAGGTGACATCGTGGAGATCGGCACCTCGGATGAGATCTACTACGACCCCCGCCACCCCTACACCTGGGCGCTGCTGTCCAGTATGCCCCAGATGGGCGTGAAGGGCGAAGACCTGTTCAACATCCAGGGTACGCCCCCGAACCTCTTCACGGAAATTCACGGCGACGCTTTCGCGCCCCGCAACCCGCTGGCGCTGAAGATCGACTTCGTCAAGCGTCCCCCTTATTTTGATGTCAGCACGACCCACCGGGCCAAGACCTGGCTTCTCGACCCCCGCGCACCCAAGATAGAACCGCCCGCCGCTGTGCGGATGCTACAAGAGGAGGGCAAATAACATGGCAGACGAACGCGAAGTTCTGGTCGAGGTAAAAAATCTCGAAGTGACCTACGGCTCCGGCCGCAAGGCTTACAAGGCCGTCAAGAACGCAAACTTCACCATCTATAAGGGCGAGACCTTCGGTCTGGTGGGCGAGTCCGGTTCCGGCAAGACCACCCTGCTCAACTGTATTTCCACCATTGATACGGTCAGTGCGGGACATATCTATCTGGATGGAACCGATGTGACGGAAATCAATGAAAAACAGATTGCCCGGTTTCGCCGGGAAAATCTTGGATTTGTGTTCCAGGATTTTAACCTGCTGGACACGCTGACCATTTCGGAAAACATAGCCCTGGCGCTGACCATTAACAAGGTTCCCACAGGCGAGATTGATGGGCGGGTGCGGGAAATGGCCGGAAAGCTGAATATCACGGATATTCTGGATAAGTACCCCTATCAGGTGTCCGGCGGCCAGAAGCAGCGGTGCGCCTGTGCCAGAGCCATTATTAACCAGCCTAAGCTGATTTTGGCGGATGAACCCACCGGTGCGTTAGACAGTCACTCGTCCCAGATGCTGCTCTCGACGATCCAGAGTATCAACGAAGATCTCGGAGCCACGATCCTGATGGTGACACACGATGCTTTCTCGGCAAGCTATGCCAATCGTATTCTCTTTATGAGGGACGGTGCGATCTTTACGGAAATCCGTAAGGGTGGTGATTCCCGCAGGACTTTCTTTGAAAAAATCTTGGATGTCCTCACCATGATGGGAGGGGGCATGAGCGATGTACGCTAAATTGATTTTTAGAAATGCGAAACGCTCTGCAAAGGACTATCTGATCTATATTGTTACCTTGACGATCTGCGTTACTTTGTTTTATGCGTTCCTATCCATATCAAGCAGCTACTACCAGCCAGATATTGGAACTGCTTATGAAATTACAGCGTTTAGTGATGGTATCAAATTGGCGGTCTGTGCGATCACGCTGTTGTTATTGTTCCTGATACGCTATGTAAACAGCTATATGCTGCGGCGCAAGCAAAAGGAATTTGCCGTACAATCTATTATGGGGATGGAGCAAAAAACAATCGGCTGGCTCTTTTTTGCAGAAACTTTTTTGATGGGGGCTATATCTATTGCTCTTGGTATTGCTCTTGGTGTGTTGTGTTCGCAATTTATGTCCGCTATGCTGCTGGTTTCCTATGGTCATAGTTATGAGCTGACATGGACACTGTTCCCTGATACCGTTCTTTGGACAGTCGGCTTTTTCACAATCAGTTTTTTCGTGGTTGGACTGTTCAATGTCCGTACTATTCGTAAGATCAAGATTATTGATATGCTGTCTGCGGACAGACAAAATGAACCTGATTTGAAGAAGAGCCGGTTTATACCGACAATCCTTGTGATCTACTTGGTGCTTTCTATATGGATGTTGGAAACAGGGATTCAAAAGATGATCTTTTTCTTTGATCCACGATTTGCTTTTCCTCTCCACATCTTGTTTTGGGGAAATATCATTTTTCCGGCGCTCACCCTGCTGTGGTCGTTCGTTTGGCTGCTCAAAAAGAAAGTATGGACATTGCAAACTTTGCTTATCGGTCTCTTAGCCTGCGCAGTTCCAAATACTGTACTTGCAGCTCTCGTACCGGTTTTTGAAAGCAAGTATTATCTAACTCTGGGCGCTGGTACAATCAATCAATATTTGCTGTTCGTTGTTGCAGATTTACTTTTTTTGACATGCGGAATTATTTATCTGTCCAGCAGCGCGATCGTTGCATGGAAAAGCAAATCCCCTGCACACAGGTATCAAGGTAATAACCTGTTTTTCTTTGGACAGATCATATCCAAGCTCACAACAACGACAAAAACAATGACCTTGATTTGCATTACGCTGACAATAGCCATTCTTATGTTCATTATCGCACCAGTACTGACAGAATGGAGTACGGGGTATTTGGATAGCCGATCCATGTATGATGTTCAGATCAATTCCCGATATAATGATGTGTACGAAAAAAACGACTTGCCAACAGGCGATTATGAAGTGGTCACAGATTTTTTGACGGAAGAAGGAATTGCGGTAAGCGCAGACTGTGCCTTTAGCCTTTATCTTCCAAATTGTGAAGATTTTCATGACCGTGTAAAACATGAATTTCCTGTGGTTGCTATTTCTCTTAGTGATTATAATGCTATCAGGGAAATGCTGGGATATGAGGCTATTACGCTTGAAGAAAATGAGTTTACGACCCAATGGCATACAACTGCAACAACGGATGAACAAGAAGAATTTATACGCAGTCATGCAGTGGTAGATACCGATGTAGGAAGGTTAACACTTTCTGAACAGGCCAGTTATCAAGAGGCAATGGGCGAAACCTTATACAATTCCTATACACAAGTTGTATATGTATTTCCAGATAGTGTTTGTCAAAACCTTCTTTCTGTCAAGCGGAACCGTTATATCCAGACATCAAAAGAACTTTCCTACTCAAATGCAGCGGCCTTAGAAAACAGGTTTATAAAGGTCTATCCAGAACTTTCGGAAAAGGGTGTTGGGTATTCCATTCGATTGAGTACGCTGCAAATCAATGAAACAAAGGGTATGAACTTCATTCTAAAGACAGCGATGATTTATGGTGCTGTGGTTTTAATGGTAATGTGCCTCACAATACTTTCTTTGCAGCAACTCTTAGATGCAGGAAAATATAAATATCGTTTTGGAGTTTTGCGTAAATTGGGGACAGAGGAATCCGATATAAAGAAATTGATGCGAAAACAGCTTAGAGTGTGGTTTGGTTTACCGATTACAGTAGCGGTTATTGTATCCTTCGTTGTGGTAGCTTACTTTATTCAATCTGTCTCAAATGAGATCGCTTCTTATATTGGGTTTGATAAATTGCTCCTGCAAGTGGGCATTACGGTCGCTGTACTTATTTTGCTTTTGGTTTGCTATTATATCAGCACATGGATATTATTCAGCAAATCCACATCTAATTCAGATTGAGGGGGTGTGATGATGTACTGGAAGTTAGCAATTCAAAATATTCGCAGAAGCCTGCGGGATTATATCATTTACTTTGTGACGCTTACCTTGACTGCGGCATTGATGTACTCATTTTTGGCATTGGGCTTTTCATCAGATGTTCTTGCTATGGCAGAAAATATGTCGATGCTGACGACTGGAATTTTGCTTATGTCAGCTCTGGTTGCTTTTATGTCCTCGTTTGTGATCGGTTATGCGATCCGCTTTATGCTGGGACGACGGAAAAAGGAGTTTGCAACCTACGAATTGATTGGCATGGAAGCAAAGACAGTACGGAATTTGTTCCTTGCTGAAAACAGTATCATCGGCACTGGGGCCTTTCTGCTTGGTTCTTTGGTTGGCACAGGGCTTTCCGGTTTGCTGAATCAGGTGGTAAAAAATATCTTTGAGGTGCCGCATACCTATCAGGTTTCCTTTTCTCTCCAGGCATGGGCAGTAACATTTTTGTTTTTTGCCTTGATGTATGGTTTTGGGATGCTCCGAGCAGCAAAGATTATCCGGCATCAGAAAGTAATCGATTTGCTGTATGATAACCGCAAGAATGAAGAATACCGTTTCAAATCATTCCGCCATAGTCTTTTGGTAGTATTGCTCTCAATCGCTGCAATGGTTGCAGGCGTGATTTTGCTTGGGCGGATGCTTCAGACACAAACCAATGAAGCATTTTTGTACCTTGGCGGAGCCTGCCTGCTCATTCTGGTGGGTGTTTACGAGCTGCATCGCCAGATTCCGCTTTTGCTGCACCGATTTGCAAAACAAAATCTGCGCCATAAGTACAAAGAAGAAAATCTGTTCTTCCTGGGGCAGATTGGGCGGCGCATCCATTCTGCTGGCCGGACAATGGCTGTGGTGGCGATTCTTTTAACCATATCCCTGGCAACCATGTTTGTGGGGCTTACAATGGGAGCAGGCTACAAAGCCAACATGAAAGCCTATTATCCCTATGATGCAGGCGTGGCGATTGATGCACCTTTGGAAAAATCCAACATGGATTCCATCGTTTCCTTTACAGAGGAGCATTGTGGAGTCGAGGATTCTGTGAGCTATTATCTGTATGCGGTTCCTGAAAAACCGATTGAAGCCTTGTCCTTGTCCGACTATAACCATCTGCGTGAAATCCTGGGGCTTTCTCCTGTTGTCATGGGCAACAACGAATTTTTGGTTCATTGTGATACATGGAACTATATGGACGGAATCCGGCAGGGCTTGAAGCAGCAGCCGGAGATCACATTAAATGGTCGAACCTTGACTATTGCAGAGACACCAATCCTGACGGAGCCGATGGAGCAGTATCAAATGGCCGGAACGAAGGGATATGTACTTGTTCTGCCGGATGAAGCAGCTTCACAATTAGTCGGAGAAAAAATCCGTCTGGCGATGAAACTGGAAGATGGCGGATACCCGGAATTGAAAAGCGACTTGAAGCAATTCCTGAACAGTGGGAAATGGCAGCCGGAATTGCAGTCCGGTCAACAGCTCCCGGAAAAAGTAACGCTGGGTGTTACAGTAAAGGCGTGGGGTGTTGCCAATTCGCTGACTGGATTTACAGCCATTTCGTTCTGCGGATTGTATTTAAGCATTATTTTTATCATCCTATCCTGCTCGGTTCTTGCATTTGAGCAGCTTTCTGCCATAGACAAAAACCAGAAGAATTATGCAGTCATTGACCGTTTGGGTGTACCGGGCCACAGGCAGGCTTCCCTGATTCGCAGGGAACTGTCCACAGTCTTTTTGATCCCACTGCTATTCCCTCTTTTACTGACGGTTTTGCTGATCACAGGGGCACAGTTCTTTTTCGGAGAAGCAATCTTGCAGCAGGGACTTGTACCTCTTTATGGTCTGGTGACGATCCTGCTATTCTGTGCAATCTACCTGACCTATTTTGGTGCAACAATGTTCTTATTCAAACGGGTTATTCTTCGGCCTGAAATGAGATAAAAATTGAATTGCTACAAAAATGAAGCAATTCCGCCTGTTTTCTTGCCGAAAAAGAAAGTAGTTAGGAGATTTCTGCAACATTTGGCCTTTATCATAGAGTAATAAATTAGAAATGCTGATACCTTACACTATGCAAAGGAGTGGATTACTATGGCAAACAAAGAAAAGCGCTTTGAAACAATCTATACACAGGGAACTTCCTTGAGTATTGTTGTAGACACCGAAACAGGTGTAAACTACCTTGTCCATGATACGGGGATTACCCCTTTGCTGGATAAAAACGGAACAGTCGTTATTACTGAAATAAACAAGTAAACTTTATATTGGTTGCAGGGTATCAGCATTCTAATTACGAATAAGGGAGGGACATATGGGAAAAATCTTTGTATTGTCGGTAACAGACCATGAAGAATACATACTTAGCAGAATTATGGAGATTATTGCAGCCGAGCCAGGATTTGACCATATTGTGTCATCTCACCCTTGTAATACTCTTGTTTTTCCGGGATTGGAGCTTCGCCTGAAGGAGAGAACGGTACACCGAAACGGCGAGTTAATTTCTATGACCCATCGGGAATTTGCGACATTGGTATACTTGGCAAACCACCCGTCCTGGGTATTTTCTGCCGGGCAGATTTATGAAGAAGTGTGGGGTGAGGATGGTGAAAACTGCGGAACAGCCGTTGCCAGCGTCATTGGTCAGATCCGCAGAAAACTGACACCGGATATGCCGAAAGCGGGTTATATCCGTACTGTTTTGGGGAGCGGATACAAATTTGAAGTTCCGCAGGGTATGGCAGAATAGAACAATCAAATATATATTAGCTGCGCACATTATGAAGCAGCCAAAAGCGGGAAACCTTTATGATGGGTCTCCTGCTTTTTGTTTTCATAAAAATAGTGTGTGATTGTTGAGAATAGGCGTCATATAGGCGTAAAGGATATGTATAAAGCAAAAAGGAGGCATTACATATGCTTATTGGCGTTGATCATGGCAACAAACAAATTAAAACGGTTCATTGCAACCCCTTTGTGTCCGGTCTTAAGCAGAGTGTCACCCGTCCCTTTGGACAGAATGTGCTGAGGTATCAGAATACCTACTATACGCTGTCTACTGAGCGGATTCCTTATCGGAAAGATAAAACGGAGGACGATCGCTTCTTTATCCTGACCCTATTTGCTCTGGCTGGTGAGATTGAAGCGAGGGGAGCATATTCCTCGGAGGTTCAGCGTATCCAACTGGCAGTAGGGTTGCCGCCGGCACACTTTGGCGCCCAGGTGGAGCGGTTTATACAATACTTTGGGCAGCGGGGAATGGTAGAATTTGAGGTGCAGGGCAAGCCGTATTCCATCTATATTGAAGATGTGGCCTGCTTTCCACAGGCATATGCAGCGGCGGCCACCATGCTTCACACGCTTGTTGAAGAGCCAAAGGCGGTAATTTTGGATATTGGTGGGTTTACTGCTGACTATCTGCTGATGAAAAACGGAGAGATTGATCTTACCTCCTGTGATTCGTTAGAAAATGGCGTGATCCTGTTGTACAATAAGGTGCGTTCAAAGGTGAATTCGGAGCTGGATCTGTTGTTGGATGAAGGAGATGTGGATGCCATACTGATGGGAAAAAAGACTCAATATCCGGATGCAGCCATACGGCTGACAGAACAGATGGCGCAGGAATTTATCAATGACCTGTTCAGCACGTTGCGGGAGCGAATGTTGGACTTGCAATATTGCAAGGTAGTATTTGTAGGCGGCGGTGCCATTCTTTTGAAGCGGCAGATCGAAACTTCGGGCAAGGTGGGAGCACCATTCTTCGTATCGAAAATCAATGCAAATGCGGATGGCTATGAGTATCTGTACCGGATTGAAACAGCAGGCAGGTGATGGTATGGGCGAGAAAAAAGAACGAGGACGGTTTACGCTGCGCTTTAATGAGGGCGATCCCATACACGAGACGGCCATTGGATTACTGGAATTGCAGAGTCCCCGCACAAAAGCGCAATATGTGGCAAATGCAGTGGTCTACTATAATGAGCACTTTGGGCAAGAGCCACAGCCGCTAAATGCTTCAATCATCAGCAAAGAAGCGGTGGTGGCTATTGTCAAAGAGATTTTGCGGCAGGAAGGTATGGGACAGGAAAAAGCAAAAGAGCAGATTCCCACAGCCAGATTGGTGGAGAAGCCTGCAGCGCCTGTGATGCTTTCGACTGCACAGGAAGTGGACGATGATCCGGAAATGGACGATAGGACACGCAGCCTGATTGCCAGTACTTTATCTGCGTTCCGCAGCAGGGGATAATCAAAAGAGGCATGGGAGCCAGTGATGCTCCTATGCCTCTTCCTGTATGGCCGCGATAAAACTGTCTAAAATATCTTCAAAATGCCTGTATTGTTTGGGCGTTAGTGTGGAAATCTTCTTCATAAGAAGAGAAGAATCTGCTTCTGTGATGACGCCTCGCAACAAATACTCGGTGCTGATGTGAAGTGCATCACAGACTTTGAGGATTGTCTCAGGCCGCATAGCCTTTTGCCCCAGTTCTGCGGTGGAGATGGTCTGTGGTGTGACATGAGCCAGCTCTGCCAGAGTTTCTTGGGTCATATTCAGTTGTTTCCTCCGGTCGAAGATCCGTTTACCCATATCTTTCAATAGATTTTCCATGCGTCACCTCCATGCTATAGTTACATTTTATCCGCTATGACATGGATTATTAAGCGGTCATGGTTGATTTATCTCGTCTATGGCAAGTATAATATGCAGAGGAGTATGACGGGAAAGGAGAACCATATGAACAGTTTTTCGTGTGTGATTACAGGCCACAGGCCGACCAGATTTAAGTTCAAATATAATGAAAAGGATAAACGCTGCCAACGGATTAAAAAGTGTCTGCAGGAGCAACTCATACGACTTTATAACCAGGGAGTACGATGCTTTTGGGTTGGAGGAGCAATGGGCGCTGATATGTGGGCAGCGGAGATACTGCTGCGCATGAAAGAACAGCAAACATATCAAGATGTGGAATTGTGCTTGGCGCTCCCTTTTGAGGGTTACGATTCAGACTGGGATGACTGGCACCGAAAGAGGATGGATTTTATTCGCAGATATGCTGAAAAGGTCTTAATACTGTGTGAAACGCCATCAAGTGAAAGCTATAAGAAACGCAATTACTATATGGTGGAGCAGGCCGGATATATGATAGCTGTCTATGATAATGCACACAATATGCGGTCTGGAACCCAGCAGGCGGTCAACTATGCCAAAAAGAAAGGACTCCAAATCATTTATATCCATCCGGATACGGCACAGGTAACGACAGAAGATGCAACTTTATGGAAATAATAAAGGAATAGCTCCAAAGCGGAAAAATGCAGTGACCGTTTTAGAGCTTGTTTTGTCATATAATGTCGAATGATTTTCTCTTTCCTCGAAGGATATTCCAATGCTACTCCAAAAGTTTCCGAAAACTGTCAGTTACACTGTAATTATGGCAGTGATCCCAAAAATCAATGAAAATTCGGTAAGCGGAGGTGGGGGTATGAGATCAGTACGATACCCAATGAAAATCGGAAGTACAGGGCGGTCTTTATCCTGATGATGGGGATAAAGGCCGCCTCCTGTTTTCATATAGAATAGCTCTGGAACAGTATTTGAAAAAAGTATTATTTTACAATTTAACAATTATCAGCAGGGCGGCAGCGTTGCGCTGCCATATCGCGAAAGAAAGGGGATGATGCAGGCCGCCTGTGTGCCGTCCGCATAACTGCGGACAGGGAGTAACGATGTTATGGAGAAAGGATTCCACAACATCGAGCAGTTCATTGCTTTCATAACTCCAGGACACACGGCTTTTCATGAACGGCTCTCAATAGGGGTATATCGTCGAGGTAGGGCAAGAGAGTTTTCTTCATATAAAGATAAACCTCCACCTGCCCGAACGGTATCTATTGAACTGCTCGATGCAGAAATTCAAGAAACAGCTGGTTTTGTCCATTGGTACAAAGCTGGCTGTTTTTCTTTATATCAACCAGCTTTGACCCGGTGCAGGTCACCGCCAGAAGCTCAGGAAATCCATCGGAATTCTTGAGACTTTTGGAGGTAAAGCCATGTGGCAACGGAATAATGGACAGGCAGAAGATGACCTACAATTTAGATTTACAGCATATTTGGTGTCGGCGGTTAAGCGCCGTAGAAAAGATTATTTGCTCCAGCTTTATAAGCGCAGCAGTATAGAGAGTACTGTGGAAGTGGTCTACGAATCCGAACCCAGCTCGGAGGAAGTGGTTTTGGACAAATTGCCGCTTATGGATGTGATTGAGAATGGGGCGCTTTTGGAGGCCCTGCAAAAACTCAATGAACGGGAGCGCCAGATATTTCTGACCCGAACGCTGGAGGAAGAAGATTTTGATACTTTGGGAGCAAAGTTTGGACTGTCTTATAAAGGGGCAGCGGCGCTTTACTACAGGACGATTCAGAAAATTAGAAAGAGTATTGAAGGGGGTGACAAGAGATGAATTTTGAATGTCTGCTTCTCAGCGCCAAGGCTGGCAACGAGGATGCCATTACGGCAATCTTACAGATGTACCGGCCATTGCTACTCAAGTATGCCATTATTGATGGCGTACTTGATGAAGATTTATACCAGGAATTGAGCATTATTTTACTGAAGGCAATCAGCCTGTTTAGGATTTAAGTCAATGAGAAAGGCTCCGAGATCATTACGGCCTCGGAGCCTTTCTTA
>ERZ791573.1232-NODE-1232-length-10182-cov-2.852869_pt1 | contig 10182 bp, 9 predicted proteins | sample MGYA00509971_ERZ791573 | MGnify/ENA primary metagenome ERZ791573 (study PRJEB30046, sample SAMN00791921) | human gut metagenome | study: EMG produced TPA metagenomics assembly of the A metagenome-wide association study of gut microbiota in type 2...
TGCCATACCCGATGACTGGCTTACTTGGGCAGAAGAAGGAGAAACAATACAAGATCTGAGAGAGGTATATTTTCATTTTTTAAAAGAAAGGGTTCACCATTCCGAACTATTTGTAAAAGAAGCACAAAATGCCAGAAAAGCACTTATATGAATATGCAGTAATCCGCTTTGTCCCCAAAGTAGAGCGTGAGGAGTTTCTTAATATAGGAATAGTCTTGTTCTCCAAACAAGCCAGATACCTGAATGCAATCTATGTACTGAATGAACAGAAGTTGCGAGTATTTTCTACGGAAGTAGATATGGAATGCCTAAAGAATGCACTACAGGTATTTGATAAGGTATGCCAAGGAAAGAAAGAGGGAGGAAGCATAGCACAAATGGAAATTCCGGACCGGTTCCGTTGGCTGACCGCTGTACGTAGTGCCTGTATACAGACTTCACGGCCTCATCCCGGATTTTCCATGAACCTGGATGCTACCTTACAACAGTTGTTCAAGGAATTGGTACTATAAGCTATCGTCCGGCGCACCCTATGTACCGGAAAAGATTAGCTGAAAATATAAACAATCACTCCGGTTATCAACACATACGCCAATGCATATGGAATGGCGGATTTTAGGATTTCTCCTTCTTTTCCCTGTTGGTTTCCGGCAGAAGTGGCAATAGCGATACTTTGCGGAGAAATTATTTTTCCACCTGTCGCCCCCACCGTATTGGCTGCCGACAACCAGTCGGGACTTACTTGAATATGCCCGGCCACATTAGCCTGTAATTTGCCGAACAAAATATTTGAAGAAGTGTCACTGCCCGTAATAAAGGTACCCAGGCAACCTATAACAGGGGCAAACAACGGATAAAGACTTCCTGTAGCAACTGCCAAAGCAGTGGCTATAACTGAAATCATACCTGCCGTATCCATGATAGTGGACAAACTCACCAGACAAATTACCGTGATAAAAGTTTTCTTTAACTGCTTTACCGTATTCCAGAGTACAGCAAACAGCTCCCATATCTTGGCTCCCTGTATCAGCCCGCCGACAAACGTGCCTACAAAAAGTAAAACTCCCGCATGGGTCAGCCAAGAAACCGTATAATTCATAGTTGAATCATTAATCGGAAGACTGATACGGGTCACCCAATTATTTTCAAGTGTTGTACGTAAACCGGGAAACAACGGACTAGTCAGAACAATCAAGAACAAGATAAGAAGATAGATACTCCACGCGTTCAGTACCTCTAGCCCTTTCAATGTGCTTTTCCTTGCTTTTTCCTCTTTAGAAGCAGTCAGTTTGCCATAGGCTACAATAACAATGATAGATAAAATACTTCCAATAATAGCCGGAGACTCCGCCCCCATATAGCGGGCGGCAATATACTGGCTGCCTAATGAGACACCACCGACCAACAAAGACAGGAAAATATTTTTAGGTAAGGATTTTAATTTCGAATCGGTCAGGAACAGCAATACGAAAGGAATGAGAAACATCAGTACCGAAAGCTGCAACACGACATTGGCGCTTAGCACCAATACATCCAGATTCGTTTCTTTCGCCAATACCAAGACCGGTGTACCAATAGCCCCAAAAGCAGTAGCCACACTATTGGCAATCAAACTGACTGTTGCCGAAAAGACCGGTTTGAATCCGAGACTGACAAGAATCGCCGCCGGTATAGCCACTGCCGTACCAAATCCTGCCATAGCTTCAAGCAAGCCACCAAATCCCCATGTCAACAGCAATACCTGAATACTTTTATCGGTAGAAATAGAAGAAAACTGTTGCTTGATAATCTCCATTTTTTCAGTCTTCAATAAAACATTATAGCTGAATATCGCCATCAAAATAATAATCAGAATAGGAGAAACAGCTTTCAATGCACCATACAGAAAAGAAGACAGCAAATCGTTTACCGGAAAATGAAAGCCGAAAAAAGCAATCAGCATAGTAACGACAAGAGAAATCACACTACTTTTGTCACCGGACATTTTAAAAAACGCCATCAGGATAATCAATAACAATACCGGAATAATAGCAAGGACTAGATTCATAACCATTATATTTAAGTTAAAGAAACGGTATCCATAAACTCTTAAATTAAGCCTTTGAAACCCCACTTCCGCAAAGATTCTTTTTTTAATAACAAAAAAGAATCCTATTTGGATTAATGATCTATCCTTTTTTATCAGTAAAAATAAAGTAATGCCAGAAGCCTGTATAATGTATCTTTACACAAACCTCCGGCATACACTTCTTATCCATATATTGATTTTATATTGTAGTAATATTCCTTATTCTATTAGTATATCTTATTAAATTCCAGCTAATGCCTGATCCAAATCGGCCAGCAAATCATCTATATGTTCCGTACCTATTGATAAACGCACTGTCCCCGGATAAATACCCTGTTCCGCCAATTCTTCCGCATTCAACTGGGAGTGAGTGGTACTGGCAGGATGGATAACCAATGACTTCACATCGGCGACATTGGCCAATAAAGAAAAGATTTCCAAACTATCGATGAAACGATGTGCTTCTTCCTGACCACCTTTCACTTCGATAGTGAAAATAGAACTAGCTCCATTGGGGAAATAACGCTGATACAGAGCATGGTCAGGATGTTCCGGCAAGGAAGGGTGATTTACTTTCTTGATCTTCGGATGATTTTTCAAATGCTCCACCACTTTCAACGCATTCTCTACATGACGTTCCACACGCAATGAAAGTGTCTCCAATCCCTGCAACAGAATAAAAGCATTAAACGGACTGATAGTTGCACCGGTATCACGCAATAAAATAGCACGAATACGGACAGCATAAGCAGCCGGACCTGCCGCCTCTACAAAACGCACCCCATGATAGCAAGGATCCGGTTCTGTCAGTTGAGGGAATTTACCTGATGCCACCCAGTCAAATTTACCTGAATCAACAATCACGCCACCCAGTGAAGTTCCATGGCCACCAATAAATTTTGTAGCGGAATGTACCACAATATCTGCTCCGTGCTCGATGGGACGAATCAGATAAGGAGTACCAAAAGTGTTATCAATAATCAAAGGTATGTGATGGCGATGTGCTATTTCCGCCACAGCCTCTATATCTATAATATTCGAATTAGGATTCCCCAAAGTCTCGATAAACACCGCCTTTGTATTCTCCTGAATAGCTTTCTCAAAATTAGAAAGATCACCAGGGTCCACAAATGTAGCAGTCACACCATAAGTCGGCAACGTATGCGCCAGCAGGTTATAAGTACCTCCGTAAATAGTCTTTGCAGCTACAACATGATCACCTGCACGAGTAATGTTCTGAAACGCATAAGTAATGGCAGCAGCCCCGGAAGCTACCGCAAGTCCTGCCACTCCCCCTTCCAATGCAGCCACACGTTGTTCAAAAACACCTTGTGTGGAATTAGTCAGACGCCCATAAATATTACCCGGATCTTGTAAACCAAAACGTGCGGCTGCATGTGCCGAGTTATGAAATACATAAGATGTAGTCTGATAAATAGGAACTGCACGAGCATCCGTAGCCGGGTCTGGCTGTTCCTGTCCTACGTGAAGTTGTAATGTTTCGAAATGTAATTTTTTTGTAGCCATAATCTTTATCTTTTTAGAGTTATATATTTCTGTTTTTACCTGTTGCAAAGGTATTAAAGGTAGTTATATCAAACAAGATATACTAAAAATAAAGAAAATAGAGCTACAATTATCACTATTTATAGAACAAATATTCTATTTACAAACGGATTATTACCTCCTGAAAGAAAATTATTCTTTGGCGACATCTAACAAAATAAAGTGACGGCCGATTCACATCGACCGCCACCAAGACAATTAATACACACAATACGATTAATACAAAAAATCACTCATGATCATGATCATGTTCCGTTTCAGTACCTCCGTCCGCACTCAAGACAATATTACGAGCCACTTCTGTCTGATTGCCCGCCGCATCGGTACACCATACCATCAGATGATAATCTCCGGGAGCAGCATCGGCCGGAATAACAATATCATGATGATGTACTTTTGTATTCTTCAAACCGGAAACATCATATACCTTGTCAAAAGTAAAAGCTGTGTTTTTCTCTCCGGCTGCCCGGGAATCATGTCCGTGGTGGTCAAAATTATTATGAATATTGATTTTATACGATCTCAACATCACATCATCTGACAGATTCATTTCAAAATGTACCCCTTTCCCATTACCAATTTTCAACACCGCTCCCTCTTCGGGTTCTATCAAATCGATCACGGGCTTTGTTACATCCCCTTTTTCATCATTATCACACGCAGGCAGACAAACAGAGCATATAGCCAAAAGGCTGATTACAAGAAAATAAAATTTTGTTTTCATTTTAATAATTGTTTAAATGGTACTTTAATCGAAATCTGAAAGCTTCTTCCCGGTTCAGGGATTTCCACTTTCCTATAAAAACTCAAATGATTGTAATATTTCACATCCGACAAATTACGAATGCCCAAAGATATTTCAATATCCGCCTTGGCCATAGGTATATGAATACTCCCACCCAGATGAATCAAACAAGCTCCGGGTGTGCGGTCTTCATTCCTCGCTATACGGTTCTGCGAAGCTATACTTTGAAGTTCAGCATACAACTGAAAATCCTTTTTATTCCATGTCAGAATATTACGCATGGATACAGGAGGTGAAAAACTTAAAGCCGTATGTTCGTCACGATTATAAGTATAGACATACTCACCAACCAAACGATAATTAAAATGACGTAGAAAATCCATATTGAAATTTATCTCACCACCCATGAACAAAGCACGTGCGCCACTATATTGATAAATCTGTCCAGCATGGGGCAATACAGACCATTCTCCCATAGGGCGCAAATAAATATAATTATCAAACCAACTGGCAAAAGATGAAACAACCAGTTCCATTTTTTTATAAGCCAAGGTATAGGAAGCATCAATCTGCCATCCTTGTTCCGAAGAAAGAGTGGCATCCCCTTTTTCATGACGGAAAGTTCCGTGATGCACTCCGTTGGATGCTAATTCATTGACTCCCGGCAAACGGAAGCTACGTCCCACATTCATCTTCAGAAGATGACCGGCAGCGGGTGTCCACACTACTCCCGCCGAACAGGAATAATTACCATAAGCCCTGTCCACCGGATAACTTCGCCAACGATATGCCTGTATTACCTCTTCTTCATATCCCTGTCTGTGCAGATACTCCACCAAATAAGGATCTTCGAATGCCGTTATATCAATCCTTCCCCGATCATAACGTATCCCACCAGTTACAGACAACTGATTATCCAATCGGAAAGTCGTCAGCCAAAAAGCTCCGGTAGTAAAACGCTTGTATTCCGGTAGCAGAAAAGAATATCCGCCAATCGCATTTTTCTGTATCTGCATATTCCACCCTGCCATATGCTCCCAGGAAGAAGAACTGGACAACCGCAGCTTCAAAGAGGAGCTGAATGTATGCAGTTTGAACACCAGTTCCCTATCCGGATCCTTTGCAGGCATCACCTGAGTGTCATAATGGGTATGGAAAGCACTCCATTCCTCCCGATGATTGAACTGATAGCCGAAATCACCTGAAAGTTGTATCCCATTCCAAAGATACTGTTGATGCGTGGTTACTTTAAGATGGTTCACTTTGCTATAAGGCAATTCAATATTACGGCTGTTCTCATCATCCTCCAAACGGGAAATATCAGGAATGCCATGAGCACCGGGAAAGAAGCCCATCTTCTGATAAACATTGCTCACAGCAATATTCATCTGATAAAACCTCTTTCTATAATCTCCCATGACAGAAACATTGCGCTCGAACCCAGCGGTGTTTTTCAGCTTACGACCGTAAACAGGCACCAACTGGGTAAGATATACAATGGTATCGACCGGTACATGATAATCTCCATAGTGCTGTTCTGAAAAACGTACTCTGACCAGCCATGCATTCTTCTCAATACCTAGCATCAGTGAACCGCCCACAGTGCCGTTCACTGATTTTCCCAATAAGGCAGCCTCACCAAAAAATCGGTTCTCTTTTTGTGGAAGCAAAGGAAGGATTTCGATGACACCTCCCATCGCATCACTGCCGTAGAGCAGTGAAGACGGACCTTTCAGAATCCGTACCTCGTCTACATTAAAAGCATCAATTTCCAGTCCATGGTCGGCCCCCCATTGTTGCCCCTCTTGTTTTATTCCATTTTCGGATACGGCAATACGGTTGAATCCCAAACCACGAATCATAGGTTTGGAGAATCCCGCACCAATATCCATCGAGTGTACACCGGGAACATTTTTCAAAGTCTGTACCAAATTACCGGTAAAATGCCGGTTCAAATAATCTTTCTGAAACAACTCGAGTGTCAGGGTAGTCTTTTTCTCCTGAGCATGTCGGTAAGATCCAGTCACCACCACTTCGGATAAATCCACACTTTTAATCGTATCAGAAACTACCTGTGCATTTGAAAACAAGGTAAAAAACATTCCCAGCGTACCCGAAACATATCTGATACGCATAAATTACAATCATTTGATGTTGTGAATAAATAAAAGATACTATGTGAATCAGCAAACGGGAGGTGCACGCAGATAATAAGGATAAGATTTAACCTGGCAAACCTTATCCACTGTTATTTTCGGCTGATAATCAAAAACCGGAAGAACAATATGAAGTTGTAATGTTTCAACTTGTGTAAAAGGTGAAAGTGTGAAATTGCACACGGGACACTGATGAGAGGAGTCATGAGAATTTCCACTATCAGAATGGCAAACAGCATCTTCTTCATGGTAGTGAAAAGTCTTCACCATGAAAAATGGCATAAGCGTCATTAACAACAGCCATGCTATAAAAATCCTGCCTTTTGCGTTTTCTCTCATTTTTGTGTTCAGTAAGACCACTACAAAAATAGAAACAAATAACAAACTCACAATAACATTTTATATTTATTATTAGTTTCATCCACTTTTTACCTACAAATGGGTATGTATACAAAACCGAGGTAACTTCCCAGTCACCTCGGTCACGACAGATCTTTATTTTCTAGAACAGCCTACAATCCGGTCATTCTAAAAAAGAGTAACCACTCCGTAAATAACAGCGGCCAATATTCCACTGACAGGAATAGTCAACACCCAAGCCGTCATCAGGCTTCTTGTTATTCCCCATCGGACGGCTGAAAGACGCTTAGTAGCACCCACTCCGATAATAGCTCCTGTAATGGTGTGGGTTGTACTTACAGGTATTTTCAAATATTCTGTCAGATACAATGTAAATGCGCCAGCAGTTTCCGCAACAACTCCCTCCAAAGGAGTTACTTTGGTAATCTTAGTTCCCATGGTTTTCACAATCTTCCATCCGCCTAACATCGTTCCTAAAGAAATGGCAGTAAAACAAGAAAATGCCACCCAATCCGGCAAATCATTGATACTATTTATTCCCATTCTTAACCCTTCCGAATGAGCAGCGATCAGGGCAGCAGCAATAATACCCATTACCTTCTGGGAATCATTCAGTCCATGCCCTATACTGAACAAAGCCGAAGAAACAAGCTGCAATTTCTTAAACCACATCTCAGCCGTATTCGGATGTGCACGACGACAAATGTGAAGGACAAGCAACGTAAATCCAAAAGCAACAACCATCCCTATAAATGGTGCCAAAAAGATAAAAACAGCAATCTTCAAAATAATATTGAGCTGAATGGCATCAAAACCATGAGCCATAATAGCAGCACCGGCAAAACCTCCGATCAGCGTATGCGAAGAAGAAGAAGGAATCCCCTTCCACCATGTAAACAGATTCCAGACAATAGCTGCAATAACCCCCGAAAGAATAATCGGCAAGGAAATATACTGTTCCACTACTGTCTTGGATACAGTATTGGCTATTCCGAACCCTCCGATTATACATTTAGCAATAAAGAACGCAACAAAATTAAAAAATGCCGCCCATATCACCGCTTGGAACGGAGTAAGAACCTTGGTTGACACAATGGTGGCTATTGAATTGGCTGCATCATGAAATCCGTTAATATAGTCAAAAATCAAAGCCAAAGTAATAATAATCACTAATAATTCCATATTGTACCTTCTGCTTTTATGCGTATTTCACAATCAGGTTTCTCAAGATTTTTCCTACCCGTTCTGCCGCATCGGTCGTTTTCTCCAATTCATGCATTATCTCCTTGATCTTAATCAGTTCTATGCAATCCTTTTCTTCCTCAAATAGTTTCTTAACAAAGAGTTCATATACATCATCCGCCTGATTCTCTATGTCATGCAATTTTGTACAACATGCTCTTAATTCAGTAGGCTTTTTACGGAAAATTTCCAATTCGTCCATTGCCTTACTTATATAAACAGCCGCTTGCTGTATCAACAAACTCAACTCTTTTCCACTATTAGCAATGGGATGGGGATTATAGATCGTGATACGTTTGGCGCAACTGTTAATCCCATCTATTACATCATCCATAGTTGATGCCAAATCGTGAATATCCTCACGATCAAAAGGGGTTATGAAAGTTTTTCCCAATTCGTCAAAAATTAAATGAGTCTGCTTGTCACCTTCACGTTCCATATCTTTGATGCGTTTGTAATAGTCTTCTCTCTCTTCCGGCTTATCATGCTGCATGCTTTCTACCAATAAATCCGATGATGAGGTCAGGATTTCAGACAAACGTTTCAACATAGGGAAAAACTTAGGTTCTTGAGGTGTAAATCGACTAAAAAAAGAATTTTTCATAAATGTAATTTGAATAAATTGTTTTTGATATGTTTGATTTTAGTAATTGCGAGTTTTCCACTTATTCCTGCCTACTTCTATAACGGCAGGCAATATAGAAACGACAATAATAGCCACAATCAGCAATTTCAGATTCTTCTGTACAAATGGAAGATCACCGAAAAAATAACCGGCATAACAGAAAATACCAACCCACAAAGCTCCCCCTATCAGATTATACACCATAAAATAATAATAATGCATTTTGCCCATACCTGCTACAAAAGGAGCAAATGTACGGACTATAGGTACAAAACGGGCAATAATGATGGTCTTTCCTCCGTATTTTTTATAAAATTCATGTGTTTTTTCCAAATGACTTTGCTTAAATATACGGGAATCGGGATTATTGAAAAGTTTATTTCCAAAAAAGTGTCCTATCATATAATTACAGGAATCGCCCAGCACAGCTGAAAGAAATAAAACCAAAGCGAGAATATTAACTTCCAAAGGCATATCGGGCAAAGCCGAAATAGCTCCCGCGACAAAAAGCAAAGAATCTCCGGGGAGGAATGGAGTGACAACCAATCCCGTTTCGCAAAAAATGATTATAAACAGTATGACATAAGCCCAAGTATGATATTCTTGAACAATATCTATCATATATTGGTCAATGTGAAGTATAAAGTCCAATAAAAATTCCATTATATATTAGTTATTAACATATAACACCGTTCATAAAAGGAACAAGCATCCACCCCAGTTCCCATTATGAAAATATAAAAACAAAAAAATGTAAGATATAAAAAACAGACCTTGCCGAGAAGAAAAAATAAACTAAATAAGAATACGCCTCAGCGTATATACATAATATCTATATGAAATCTTATGGGGATGGAAAGTAAAGGGGAAAGAAGTTGTCTTTTCTTCCGGGAGCAGAGTTTTCAGCCGGTGGAAACCACCCTCACCATGATCAGTGACAAATGGAAGGTGCTGATCCTGCGGGACCTGATGCCGGGAACGAAGCGGTTCGGGGAGCTGAAAAAGTCCGTAGGCAATGTGTCCCAAAAGGTCTTGACCGCCCAGCTCCGGGCAATGGAGGAAAACGGGCTTGTTCACCGTGAGGTCTACGCTGAAGTACCGCCGAGAGTGGAGTATTCGCTGACGGAACTGGGCAAAAGCCTGAAGCCCATTCTGGATTCCATGCAGGCTTGGGGCGAAGCATATAAGGCCAAACAGTAAAAAACCCGAAGTAGCACCTTTCCAGTGCTGCTTCGGGTTTGCCTTATGTTGATGTTAAATTATTTCAAAATGTTTCAATGTCTCTGGACCGTCCACGGTCTGGGGGACAGTCCAGGAATTAGTTATCTTTACGCAGTATTTTTATCATTTTTCCAGTTTTTCAACAGTGTTTTGTTCATCAGCAAGCACATGAGCATACCATTTGACCAATATATTTGAG
>ERZ791573.1237-NODE-1237-length-10160-cov-2.065017_pt1 | contig 10160 bp, 7 predicted proteins | sample MGYA00509971_ERZ791573 | MGnify/ENA primary metagenome ERZ791573 (study PRJEB30046, sample SAMN00791921) | human gut metagenome | study: EMG produced TPA metagenomics assembly of the A metagenome-wide association study of gut microbiota in type 2...
TCCTCTGTAAACAATACACACATGATTTTTAATTCTTTTTTTATTTCTTCCGGAAGTCCTTTAAACTCCTCATTCAGATAAAATTTCTGTTCGTACTTCGAACTAGCACATAATACAACCTTTTCTGGTTTCATTGTTTCTCCTATCCTATCACATCTGCCATATCATACATGCCTGCCGGTTTTCCTGCCAGGAATTTTGCGGCTTCTACTGCGCCCTTTGCAAATACTGACTTGGAATATGCTGTATGCTTGAACTCGATCACTTCATCGATTCCCGCAAAGATGACCTCATGTTCTCCAACAATCGTTCCGCCACGAACGGCTGAAATACCAAGCTCTTTCTTATCTCTCTTTTTTCTGACCTGACTTCTGTCGTAGACATATTCATATTCTCCGCCTCTTGCTTCATTAATAGAATCCGCAAGTGCTATCGCTGTTCCGGATGGTGCATCTACCTTCTGGTTATGATGCTTCTCAACGATCTCGATATCATAGCCTGCCGGTGCAAATACATTTGCGGCATCCTTTAACAGCTTCATCAAAGTGTTGATTCCAAGTGACATATTGGCTGACTTTAAGATTGCAACCTTTGCACTGCATTCTTTTACCTTTGCAAGCTGTTCATCACTTAAACCGGTTGTACAGAGAACTACCGGGATCTGTTTTTCCACACTGTAATCAAGAAGTGCATCCACTGCTACTGCTGCTGCAAAGTCAACGATTACATCTGCCGCCACATCACACTTTTTAATATCTGTAAATACCGGATATCCGTTATCTCTGTTATCTGCGATATCAATGCCTGCAACGATCTGTGCATTCGGATCATCCGCTACAAGTCCTGTGATCACCTGTCCCATCTTACCATTACATCCATGCATTATAATTCGAACCATTTTCTTTTCCTCCATTTATCCTGTGTTTTTCTCATTCTGCCGTAGCAGCCGCCAAATCCACGTTATCATAACCTGCTCCTGCACGTACTACGATTTTCAGTTCTTTTGCCGCATCCAATACTTCGGCATCAATAATATCACTGCGGATAATGATTGCGTTAACGTCCTTTACAGCTTCCAGTAGTTTAGCTTTTTCACCATATTTTTCCAGCAATACCAGTTCATAACCTGCTGCTTCTATTTCTTTACGGATACCGTCTACTGCAACTTTTGCAAACGGCTTGTCTGTTGCTACTAATACTTTCATGGTCTTATTGTATTAAAAAGGTTCACCACAGATTATCACGGATTATCACAGATTCCATTTATTGTTCCTATCTGTGCAATTCGTATAATCTGTGGTGAACATAATTATTAATGAAGTTTCTCAAATTCCTGCATGCAGTCAATCAAAGCCTGAACGCTTTCCTTCGGCATAGCGTTGTAGCAAGATGCACGGAAACCGCCTACAGAACGGTGTCCCTTAATACCCACCATACCTTTTTCTGTGGCAAATTTCAAGAAATCGGCTTCCAGGTCTTTGTATTCGTCATTCATTACAAAGCAAATGTTCATATAAGAGCGGTCGGCTTTATCCGTTACTGTGCCACGGAACATTTTGTTACGGTCTATTTCAGCATACAGCATGTCTGCCTTCTCTTTAGCACGTTTCTGCATTTCTGCTACACCACCGTTGGCTTTTATCCAGCGTAAAGTCTGCAAAGCGGCATAAATAGGAAGTACAGGAGGTGTGTTGAACATAGAGCCGCCGTCAATGTGAGTCTGATAATTCAGCATAGTAGGAATATAGCGTGATACCTTGCCCACAGCATCGTTCTTTACAATAACGAAAGTGACACCGGCCGGAGCCAAATTCTTCTGCGCACCGCCATAGATACAAATATATTTAGAAACGTCGATAGGACGAGAGAAAATATCAGATGACATATCAGCAATCATAGGAACCGGAGAATCCAGATCTTCATGAAGTTCTGTTCCATAGATTGTGTTATTCGTTGTGACGTGGAAATAATCTGCATCGGCGGGAACCGTATAATCTTTGGGAATATAGGTATAGGTCGCTTCAGCGGAAGATGCCACTTCTACTACCTCGCCGAAAGCCTTGGCTTCTTTCATCGCTTTCTTGGCCCATACGCCTGTGTTCAGGTAAGCAGCTTTTTTTTCGAGGAAGTTGAAAGGTATCATACAGAATTCCAAGCTGGCTCCACCTCCCAAGAATAGTACCGAGTACCCTTCCGGGATGTTCAACAGTTCCTTAAACAAAGCAACAGCTTCGTCTACTACAGGCTGAAAATCTTTAGCACGGTGACTGATTTCCATGATGGAAAGGCCTGACCCATTAAAATCAAGAACGGCTTGTGCTGTCTTCTCAATTACCTCGCGAGGCAAGATAGATGGTCCCGCATTGAAATTATGCTTTTTCATTTGACGTTTGTTTTGGTTATACAATTTGTTTATATCTTACATTGGGCGAAATTACACATTATTTTCAGTTTTCCAAAAAAATCGCTAATAAATTTACGAATTTCCGCATAATTTTCTTTCAAATTAGTTAAATCTGATTTTTTATGCTTCCATTTTGTAACTACATCCCTAGTAAACAATGATCTAAAGCATAAAAAAAATATCTTTTTGAATTATTCTTTAATCATTTTATTTCGAGAATTGACAAATTGTCATTATTTAGCTTCTTCAATAAGTGTTTTTATGCCCTTTATCTTCTCATTTCGTATTAAATTCAAAGTTTGTTTTATCTTTTTGCGAGATACGGCTGCAAAAGAATAGTGGTCTTTTACATCAATCCGTCCTATTTCGTCTTTATTAAGGTTTCCTTTTTTAAAGAGAAATCCCACAATATCTATCTTATTGATTTTATCTTTCTTGCCTTTTCCTATATATAATGTCACATATTCGGGTAAAGAAGGTTTGGGGGTGACTTCGGGTAAGATGAACTCCTCCGGCTCATCGGTTATATATGCGGGCACTGTTTCTTCGGCATGAAGGATAACATAAGAATTACCTTCGGCTTCCCAGCGGGCGGTACGTCCGTTGCGGTGAATGTATCCGTCTTCATTGGCAGGCAGATGATAATGTACTACATTCTCTATTTCGGGGATATCCAGTCCGCGAGCAGCCAGATCGGTAGAAATAAGCACATGGCAACTTCCGTTGCGGAATTTATATAGGGAGCGTTCGCGGTCATCCTGTTCCATGCCGCCATGAAAAATGCCACATTGAAACTTCTTGGATTGAAGATACTTTCCTACCCTTTCCACACTTTCACGGTGATTACAGAAAACCAATGTCGATTGGCTTCCCAAGGTACAAAGCAATTTATATAAGGTTTCAAGTTTGTCTTTTTCCGGAGACAGTACCTTATATAAATGCAGACGGTGGGTAAGCTGCTCTTCCGGATTTAAAAAATTCAATTTAATGGTCTTGTCCAGCCCCGTAAACTGCGGAATCTCTTCCGCATCGGTAGCCGACAACAGAAAACGGCGTTGCAAGTTGGGCAACTGTCCTATGACAGTCGCCATCTCTTCCTGAAAACCGAATTCCAGACATTTATCAAATTCATCTATTATCAAAATGGAAACCGTGTCTGCATCAAAATTCTGTTTGGAAAGATGATCATTCATACGGCCCGGAGTACCGATGATAACTGATGGCTGCACCCCTTTGATGGTACGGTGCTCTTCCATGGCCGGTCGTCCTCCATAACAACTTACAGCCTTGAAGGGTGTGTTCATGGATTTAAATACCTGGTCTATTTGTAAAGCCAGTTCCCGGGAAGGAACCAGCACTATAGCCTGTACGCCTGTTATACCAGGCTTCAAACTCTGCACCAAAGGCAACAGATAAGCTAACGTCTTGCCGGATCCCGTAGGAGACAATAATATTAGGTCTTTTCCCTCTTTCCAAGCATTGATGGACGCCTCTTGCATCGGGTTCAGCCGCTCAATTTTCAAATTGGCTAGTATGTTCTCTATCATATTCATTTTCGTTTTATACAAAAGTAAAGAAAAAGCCCGATAAAAGTTCACTTGAAACCACCCTTGCGAAGTACGGCACCCTTGCAGGCTGTGAAAGGGAAGCAAACAACGCCCGAACGGTGCTTGCAGACGAGAACGCTTCTAAAAATGATATCTCAAACGCACAAAAGCTCCTTATCTCCGCCGCAGAAGAACATGACGAAGCCCTTGTTATAACCACCGAAGCCCAGTGGGAAAGCTTTGCAAAACGTGTCAGCAGTGGCGAAAGCTTTGAGGGCAAGCTAGTCACCCTTGAAGGCGACCTTGACTTTGACGGAAAAACTATCTCACCCGTAGGCGATTCTGAAAACCCATTCATGGGCTATTTTGACGGCAACGGACACCTTATAAAAAACGCAGTCATCATGTCCAATGAGTATTCAGGGCTTTTCGCATACATAAAAAATGGTGCAGAGTTAAATAACATCTCTCTGAAAAACTGTATAGTGAAAGGCGATTACGCAGGTGGAATAGTGGGTTTTTATCAAGGAACAGCCATAAAAGCCTGCACCTTTGACGGCACAGTGTCAGGAGAAGTCTATTCAGGTGGCGTCATAGGAAGACAATCCTGCGGTATCATAACAGAGTGTTCTTCAAACCTAAGGGAAAACAGCTCCGCCATTACAAATGCCTTTATAGGAGGCAGGGATATTGCTGTTTCCGTTGTGAACGCATACGGCTGTTACAGCAATGACAGCGACAGCCTGGTTTCAAGCCTTTCTGCAAAAAATGCACTTTCTCAAGGGGCATATGCAATGAACACCTACGGTGAAAAGTTCAAAGACAGCGCAAAGTGGACAATGGACGGCACTCTTGTGCGCCAGACCTCATATAGAGAGCAGGCTTCCCATAAGATAACATTCTCCGCTGTGGCACAGACCATAGAAGTCTGCACTGATTATGCAGGCAAAGCCGTGTTCCCGAATGTGAACGTTCAGCAGGGCTTCACCCTCGGCTGGTATCGTAAAGGCGAACCTGTGAACAGCAACACAGTTTTCACAGAAAACACCACAGTTTCCGCAAAAGTCACCCCAAGTGACAAAGCGAAGATAGATTATATCCTTAACGGTGGCGAAAACAGCCCCCTCAACCCTGATGAGCTTGGCGAGGGCGAAACCGCACAGCTTTCCGCCCCCACAAAAGAGGGCGCACAGTTTACAGGCTGGTATGCCGACCCACAACTTGAGAGCGAGCCTATAACGTCCGTGAGCTTTTCAGACGGCTCAAAGACCCTTTATGCAGGCTGGAAAGCCAATACCTGCAATGTCGATTTCACTGATATAAACGGCACAGTTTTGTCATCTCAGACCATAGAATACGGCAAAAGTGCCGATCCGCCCAAAGCACCGACCATAAAAGGCAAACGCTTTACAGGCTGGGATAAAGACTTTTCAAAAGTCACAGCCCATATGACAGTGCAGGCGGTCTATACAGACAGAAAGCTTATAAAAGACTGCGAGATATCAGGCTTTAAAACACATATGACATTCACAGGCTATGAGCTTGCTCAAAGCAGTATAACGCTTTCCTATGGCGATACCACTTTGACAAATAATAAAGACTATACCATTGACTATGCCGATAATATAGCCGCAGGCAAGGGCAAAATGATAATAACAGGCATTGGCGGATACAGTGGCACTATAGCCAAAGCATTCGACATTCTTCCAAAGTCCGCCCACTTGACAAGCGTCTATTATGTTGATACGCTCTCCTACACAGGCAAGCCTATAAGACCTGACATTATGGTAACGGACGGAGGAAAATTTCTTCTTCCTGAACATGATTATACTGTTTTCTATAGCTCAAATACAAAAATAGGCGTTGGAAAAATGATCATAAGCTTCATGGGCAACTATCAGGGTACGATAACAAAAACTTTTACCATTTATCCTGCAAAACAGGAGATACAATCTCTGCAAACAAGATATAAAGGCTTTTTTATCGACTTTGCTCAGAAAGGCTCAGCCACAGGATATGAACTGCAATACAGTACACGCTCTGACTTCGTAGGTGCAAAAACCTATATCATATCCTCAAACAAAACGGATAAAAAGACAGTTTCAAACCTGACGGCAGGGAAAAAATATTATGTAAGAGTGCGTTCGTATACAATAGTCGGCGGCAAGCGTTATAACGGCGCATGGTCTGATACAAAGAGCGTGACCGCCGCAAAATATGATATTGCCAAAGCTAAGGTCGCAGGCATAAAAAACAAGTCTTTCACAGGCAAGAACATTACCCAAAGCATAACAGTCACATATTCGGGCAAGACCCTTAAAAACGGCACAGACTATACAGTGAAATATTCTTCCAATAAGAATATAGGCACAGCTAAGGTAACAGTAACAGGAAAAGGCTCGTATGGCGGAGTGATAACGAAGTCTTTTGTAATCACCCCTGCAAAGCAGAACATACAAAAACTCATGCCGGTGAAAAAAGGCTTTTATATAGACTATGCACAGAAAGGCTCTGCTACAGGCTATGAGATATCCTATGCTGAAAATATATCTTTCAGAGGTGCAAAGACAGTTAAGGTGACCTCAAATAAGACCGACAAAAAGACCGTAACAAATCTTAAAAGCCAAAAGACATATTTCGTCCGTGTGAGAAGCTATACAGCCACAGGGGACAGGACCTATTTCGGACAGTGGTCTGATATAGCCAAAGTTTATACCAAATAATTATCCATGTTATCGGGAGGGATAGCAATGATCACAAAAACAAAGCTTGTAAAAAGAATATTCTCATCGCTCTTGACAGTCGCACTTGCAGTTCCAATGACGGCTCTCACTGCCCATGCAACAGGGGAGGCTTTCTTCTATCCGCCTAAAAACCCCGTCATGACCGATCAGCAGTTTGAAGTGTCCGTGACATTTTCTGCAGATTCAGAGATAGGAAGCGTTCAGGCAAATATCGCCTATGACGATTCCGTTATAGAATTTGTGTCAAGCGACAACGCCTCAGGCGGCGGAGGAGTTCTTACAGTAAACGGATTTCCTGATACCCCATCTTCAGAAGTGGATTTCAGCTTTACGTTCAAAGGTCTGTCAGCAGGAAATGCAAATATAAGTCTGCAAAGCTGTCAGATATATTCCCCTGATTCAGAGCTTATCGGCTCGCCTACCGCCTATTGTGTCATAACAGTTGGAAGCGATAAGGTGGAAACCAAGACTGAAACAGAAACCACGACCACCACCGAAAAGACCACCACCACTACCACTAAGACCGCACCTTCAAACGGCATACCCGATAAAGGCGTTCTTACAGCCCTGACAGTGGATAACGGCGAGCTTTCTCCTGCCTTTGCCTATAATGTCTATAACTATACAGTGAACGTTGACAATTCCGTTACCAATGTTGAGATAGAGGGAACAACAGCAAGCCCCTCTGATTACATATGGTATACAGGCACAAGCGAGTGTCAGGTGGGCGAAAATGTTCGTACTATCACCGTCACAGACGTTGACGGCAATGCCGCCACCTATACTGTCACCATAATCAGAGCCTCAGGCGGAGATGAACAGCAGACCCAGACCGTCCAAAAGAAAGACGGCTCCGATACTTCATCTGCCGTGTCCAAAAACGCAAATGTTATGGACCAGTATAAAAAGATGCTCAATACCGCCCTTGCTATCGTCCTTATTGTCCTTGTTATTGCACTTGTCGTAATAATTATCTGGATAAGAGGAAAGATCAAAGGCGGCAAAAAGGATAAATAAGTTCTGTATAAAGAGATGATAAACAGCCAAAAGTGGCGTATCAGCGTGCTTTTGGCTGCTTGTGACAGCATTTTTCACTCTGCTTACACGAATACACATTTTTTTTACAAAAATCACACAAAAACAAGTATAATTTCGACACCTGCCAGAGTATAATGTGAATATGCTGATGGTGATTCAGTTTAGAGAGTGGCTCCAATAGGGGCTGCTTTTTTTTATGCTCCAAAAACTTTTTTCATGAATTCTTCTGTGGAGATGATCCCGCTGCGATTGTATCTGTAAAGACCAAAAAGGCAGTGTTCATCTTCTTTTTTTATTATATTGATTTTTTCCTCTACTCCAAGACTAGCCTCAAACCCCATGTTCTTTACGAGCCGACTTGCACTTTCGCAGGTTATGCCGAAAGGATAGGTGTAAACGTTTGGCTGAAAACCACAGTGTTCATCGCAAAGCGTTTGAAGCTTCGTGGTGTCGTTAAGAAATACCTTTCGGTAATCCTCGTAGCTTTCCCCCTCCAGCTGACCGACTCCACGCCTGCCCTCAAGATTGTGCATATCGTAAGAGTGATTGCATATCTCCACATGACCGCTGTCACGAAGCACCGAAACGTCCTGCCAGTCAAGATAAGAGTAAGCAGGATCAGGCTCAGCCTCCTCGCAGGCAGCGTCAGTGTAAGCCCCCACAATAGATACAGTGGCTTTCATATCGTATTTTTCAAGAAGCGGCAGAAGATATTCTCTGTAGTTGTAAGTGCCGTCATCAAATGTCAGTATGATAGGCTTCTCAGGCAGCTCGCCCCCACGCTTCACATATCTTATAACGTCATTTACAAAAACAGTAGTGTAGCCGTTCTGCTTCAGATAAAGCAGATCCTTTTCAAGCTCGATAGGCGTTATGACATATTCACCGCTGCGATCTTCGTTTTTTACGATGCTGTGATACATTATGATCGGAAGCTTTATCCCATCTGTTTTTTCTTCTTTTGCAAAGGTCGGCATAACAGCCACCGCCGCCAGCATAGAAAGTACAGCTATAACACAAAGCATCACCCTTTTTCTTATCCTTAGACTTATGTACATATTTTATTTACCCCCTTTTTACCTATTCTTATTCACCTCCATATCATTAATTGCATCATAAATTCACAAAAAATATGCTTGTGGTACTTGAAATAATTGTGCAATTATGATATAATAAACACGTAATATCGCAGTGTTGTGTGCTGCGTTAAAAACAAGTTCATAAGGGGGAACTTTATATGAAAACGTTGCGTTCAAAGCTGCTTTTGGCAATGCTTTCAATCGCACTTATCATCACGGTGCTGCTCAGCTTGGTTTCCGTGTATTTTATAAACGTTTCTGCAAAGGATACGCTCAAAAGCACCGCTGAACCACTGGCTGTTCAGGCGGCTAAGAATTTTGACTCGACGATCAGCTCTTATACGAATAATATAGTTTCGACCGTAAAGTCTGATTCTTTTTTAGGGGCAAAAACTGACGCTGACAGACTAAAGGCGGTAAAAAGTGGCTTTGCAGACAACACAGGCTTCTATCTGAATTTTACGGTTTATGACGGCAATGGCATTGTGCTTGCAACAGATAATGAAATGGTATCGTCATCAGTTGAAAAGGAACACATCGTAAGCGCTTGCGAAAGAAGCTCGGCCTATATAACCGATATATATACCTTTGGCGGTAAGAATTATTTTTCTATACTTGCTTCAACAAAGTCTGGCAACACAGAACAAAAAGTCGCTTGTATTACCATTCAGTCCGATATGCTTATCAATGCTCTTAATGAATATACCTTTGGAAAATCCGGCTATGTTTATCTTGTTGGTAAAGACGGAGAGATCCTTCTTCATAAGGATACAGATCAGATAGGTAAAAATGCCCTTGAGATCGGTAAGAAAGATGAAGAATATACGGAAGTGACAAATGCCGTTGAGAAAATACTTGCAAATAATAGCGGTACAACAGAGTATAAATTTAAGGATAACAATTATATCGTGGGCTATTATGGTTCGTCATATTTTGACGGTACTGTCGTCATGGTTACAAATGTTGCCGACTTCACCACTGCAAGCTCCAGCGCACTTACTAATATCATTGTAATGGGCGTTGTGCTTATGTGCCTGACGGTGCTGTTCTCTCTGCTTTTTGCAAAGAGGATAACAAAGCCTATCATTTCTACCACAAACAGACTTCGTTCTCTCGCACAGGGCAACCTTACCGACCCTGTTGACGTGTGGTATTCAAAGGACGAGCTTGGCGTCCTTTCAAACTCTCTGGAAGAAACTATCGTCTGCCTCAGACAGTATATCAACCTTATTACAGTGGCTCTTACCCAAATATCCGAGGGTAACCTTTGCCATAGAATGGAAGGCACTTTCAAGGGCGACTTCTATAAGATAAAGAGTACGTTTAACGAGATACTCGACTCTCTGTC
>ERZ791573.1244-NODE-1244-length-10113-cov-3.019885_pt1 | contig 10113 bp, 9 predicted proteins | sample MGYA00509971_ERZ791573 | MGnify/ENA primary metagenome ERZ791573 (study PRJEB30046, sample SAMN00791921) | human gut metagenome | study: EMG produced TPA metagenomics assembly of the A metagenome-wide association study of gut microbiota in type 2...
CCTATATTCACATAAGACAGTAACAGATAAAAATAAAAGTATATGAACAGAATAAACCAACTTTTCGACAGCAATCCCAGGGATTTGCTATCCATCTATTTTTGTGCCGGCTATCCTACTCTCGAAGGGACAACCGAAGTAATCCGTACTCTTGAAAAACATGGAGTGAACATGATTGAAATCGGTATTCCTTTCAGCGATCCGATGGCTGACGGTATGGTGATTCAGAATGCCGCCACGCAGGCCCTCCGCAACGGAATGTCACTCAGACTATTGTTTGAACAACTGCACGACATCCGTCGGGATGTAAAAATCCCATTAATCCTGATGGGATATCTCAACCCGATCATGCAGTTCGGCTTTGACAACTTCTGCCGGCAATGCGCCGAATGCGGCATTGACGGAGTCATCATTCCCGACCTTCCTTTCAAAGACTATCAGGAACACTTCCGCACCATTGCAGAGCGGTATGACGTGAAGGTAATCATGCTTATCACCCCTGAAACAAGTGAAGAACGCGTTCGCGAGATTGATGAACACACCGACGGTTTTATCTATATGGTATCTTCCGCCGCTATCACCGGTGCTCAAAAAGATTTCAACGCACAGAAACAAGCCTATTTCCAACGCATCGCCGACATGAATTTACGCAATCCCCGCATGATAGGTTTCGGAATTTCCAATAAGCAAACCTTCGAAACCGCATCCGCTCATGCCGCAGGAGCCATCATCGGCAGTAAATTCGTGACCTTGCTGGATGAAGAAGACGGAGATACGGAAAAAGCAGCGGACAAGCTGCTGGAAGCCTTGAAAAACTAACCTTTCACAACTCGTAACATCCTCTTCTTCAAAAATTCACCTGAAAGATCATGGCGATACAAGTGAAAAATATAATACCTTACAGGTATAAGATTATATATCTTGCAGCAGTAAGATCTATAATCTTATACCTGATCTTTCTACTTCTTCCATCCACAGCATCTGGCAGAAGCAGTTATCACCTATAAAGAAAAACATTTTGTTATTTCCCTCTCTTATTTTTGTCATAGTTACACATAATTACTATCTTTGTGCCAAAATTAAACAAGAAAAGCGCATGACACAGAGTGAATATCCTTCCGTTTTGCTAATATACACAGGCGGTACGATCGGCATGATTGAAAATCCTGAGACAGGTGCACTAGAAGCCTTCAATTTCGACCAGTTACAAGACAATGTTCCCGAATTGAAGCGGTTCAACTATCGCATCTCCTCTTACCAGTTCAATCCCCCCATTGACTCTTCGGATATGGAACCTGCCTTGTGGACCAAGTTAGTCAAGATCATCAAATACAATTATGACAATTTTGACGGGTTCGTCATTCTGCACGGTACAGACACCATGGCATACACCGCTTCAGCGCTCAGCTTCATGCTGGAAAACCTGAGCAAGCCGGTTATTCTGACGGGTAGCCAGCTGCCCATCGGCATGTTGCGCACCGATGGAAAGGAAAATCTGATCACTTCCATAGAAATAGCCGCTGCCAAACATCCGGACGGCACTGCTATTGTACCCGAAGTATGCATCTTCTTCGAAAACCATCTGTTGCGCGGAAACCGTACCACAAAAATCAATGCGGAGAATTTCAATGCGTTCCGTTCATACAATTTCCCTTCGCTGGCAACAGCAGGCATCCACATAAAATATGAATATGACCGTATTCACAAAGCCGATCCCAATCTGCCATTAAAACCACACTATCTTTATGATACCAATGTAATTATACTGACCCTTTTTCCGGGCATCCAGGAAAACATGATCAGCAATATCCTACATACACCGGGATTACGCGCAGTGGTATTAAAGACCTACGGTTCGGGCAACGCTCCGCAAAAGCCGTGGTTCATCGAACTTCTAAGGGATGCCACCTCACGGGGAATCATCATTGTCAACATCTCCCAATGCTCTACCGGAACAGTGGAAATGGGAAGGTATGAAACCGGACTCCATCTGCTGGACGCAGGGGTCATCAGCGGCTATGACAGTACGGTGGAATCCGTTCTAACCAAACTGATGTTCCTTTTGGGACACGGAAAAAGTGAAAAAGAAATACGTTACCAAATGAGTATTCCGGTAGCCGGAGAGTTTACGAAATCATAATTTATTGCGTTCCAATTATCATCTGACGGGATGATTGCAGAATCATTAAAATGGTGTAATCTGCGATGAAAACTTAACGATTTTATAACATGTAATCTTTTTGTAATATTTGTTTCATCAAATAGTAATAAAAATGCTCCATCTTTGCAATGCTGATCAGAAAAGATTAGTTTTGTAGTATTAAAAAGATGGATATATGAATGATTACCGCATTTTAGTAGTTGACGATGAAGAAGATCTATGCGAGATTCTTAAATTCAATTTAGAAAACGAAGGGTATTTTGTGGATACGGCAAACTCCGCCGAAGAAGCCCTGAAGATGGAACTGACCCAATACAACTTGCTGTTGCTGGATGTGATGATGGGAGAAATATCAGGATTCAAAATGGCGAACATGCTGAAAAAGAATAAAGCTACTGCTTCTATTCCCATTATATTCATTACTGCTAAAGATACTGAAAACGATACCGTAACAGGGTTCAACCTGGGAGCCGACGACTATATCTCGAAGCCATTTTCACTGCGCGAAGTTATAGCACGCGTTAAGGCTGTCCTTCGACGCACCAGCCCCACACAGGGAAAAGAAGCGCAAGAACAATTGCAGTACAAAGGGCTTTTAGTCGACATCACCAAGAAGAAAGTCAGCATAGACGGTATAGAAATTTCCCTGACAAAAAAAGAATTCGAAATCCTGTTGCTGTTGTTACAAAACAAAGGCCGCGTATTCTCACGCGAAGATATTCTGGCTAAAGTATGGCAGGAGGAAGTCTATGTGCTGGACCGTACCATTGACGTCAACATTACCCGCCTGCGTAAAAAAATAGGCGAATATGGAAAATGCATCGTCACCCGCCTGGGATACGGATACTGTTTTGAATGCGAATAACCTAACCTGTACCTTTCCATGACTATTAAATTATCCAGCCACGTCCTGTCATTCAACAAGAAACTATTCTTGTCGGTAATTTCCTTATTCATAGCATTCGCCATCTGTTTCATGGCATTCCAATATCGCAGGGAGAAGGAATACAAAATAGAATTGCTGAACACACAACTCCAGAATTACAACGACCGCCTGAATGATTTTCTCCGTGGCAGGGATACACTGAATATTCAACAATTGAACGACTATGTTTGCGAACACACCTTTGAAGATCTACGCGTGACACTGATCAATAAGAATGGTACTGTAATTTATGACAATCTGGAAAAAGATCCCAGCCACTTCGAGAACCACCATAACCGTCAGGAAATAAAAAAAGCCATCATTTATGGCAGCGGCTACTCCATTAACAGACAATCGGAAAGCTTGGGCGGTGAATTTTTCTATTCAGCAAAGTATTATCCTAACCTGGACTATATCATTCGTTCGGCCCTTCCCTATAATGTCAGTCTGATGAGACACCTGAAAGCAGACTCTCATTATGTATGGTTCACACTGATAATCAGCCTGATATTAATAATTGTGTTCTACCGGTTCACACATAAATTGGGAATGTCTATCACCAAATTGCAACAATTTGCCATGAAAGCCGACCGCAATGAACCGATAGACACTGATATGCAGGATACCTTTCCCAAAAACGAACTGGGCGAGATATCCCAACATATCATCCAGATTTACAAACGTCTGCATCAGGCAAAAGAAGATTTATATATCGAACGCGAGAAACTGATCACCCATCTCCAAATCTCGCACGAAGGCTTAGGCGTATTCAACCACCGCAAAGAAGAGATTCTGGTAAATAATCTGTTCACACAATACGCCAACCTTATCTCGGACAAAAATCTGAGTTCTACGGAAGAGATCTTCTCCATCCCCGAATTGCAGCCCATCACCCGTTTCATTACAAAAAACAAGGAACGCAGTATCGGCAAAGAAGAGAAACGGATGTCATTGAACATAGACAAAAACGGACGTATCTTTGCCGTGGAATGCATTATCTTTCAAGATGACAGCTTTGAAATCTCCATCAATGACATCACTCAGGAAAAGGAACAGGCACTTCTGAAAAAACAGCTGACACAGAATATCGCCCACGAATTGAAAACCCCTGTAAGCAGCATACAGGGATATCTGGAAACCATAGTAAACAATCCTACCCTGCCCCGTGAGAAAATCAATGCTTTTTTGGAGAGAAGCTATGCACAAAGTAACCGGCTGGCACATCTGTTACGGGATATCTCCGTACTTACCCGCATGGAAGAAGCTCCGAACATGATCGAAACAGAACCGGTAAACCTCACCACCATGATGCGGAATATCCTGAACGAAGTAACTTTGGAACTGGAAGAAAAGCAGATCACAGCCCACAACATGCTGCCTGAAGGACTGACCGTACAAGGCAATTCTTCCCTGCTATACTCCATCTTCCGGAATCTGACAGACAACGCCATTGCATACGCAGGAACTCATATTTCCATAACCATCCGCTGTTTCCGTGAAGACGAACGTTTTTATTATTTCAGTTTCTCGGACACAGGCGTAGGAGTAGGACCCGAACATCTAAGCCGTTTGTTCGAGCGTTTCTATCGGGTGGACAAAGGACGTTCACGCAAACTGGGTGGTACCGGACTGGGACTGGCCATTGTAAAAAACGCAGTCATTCTGCATGGCGGAACAATCTTCGCTAAAAATACCCCCGGTGGAGGTCTGGAATTCATATTTACATTGAGTAAAGAATGAGAGGATACCAAGAGCCTGTTTCTAAATTTTCTTCAAAATTTAAACAGGCTCTAAAAAATAAAGAAAGATAATTGTTTTCTTAAATATAAACTGTATCTTTGCGGTGCATCGGTTCATTTATCTCCCCTCCGAGGTGAATGATTAAAAGGGAATCAAGGTGAAAATCCTGAACAGTCCCGCTGCTGTATGTTTCACTAAACGCATAAGCAAAATGCCAATAACCACTGGGATAATTTCCGGGAAGGTGCTTATAGCGGAAACGAGTCAGAAGACCTGCCTGTGCATTTATCAAATCTGAAGCTTTCGAGGAAAGAGCTTGGAACACTGAACGTAAGGGATGCCTTTAATCACATCCGCTATTTTCTCCGTTTCACTGTCCGGAAAAGAGTATCAGGTAAAAAGAACATTTATTTTAAAGTAAACTCTGCCAAGTTTATTTGGAATGCTCAGCCGAAGTGATTCGCCTGAGCATTATTTTATAATCCAAGTCAATACAAAATCGGGATGAGTGACATAACGGACCCGATAACGTTCCTGCCGGCCTGTACGATATTCGCGTGCCTCGAACTCCCCCTCTTCCGACAGGCTGAAAGGAAAAATACGAAGATGACGAATAAAATCCACCTCCTCTACTCCCATCAGTTTGAACAGTGCCTCCTTGGCCGACCAATGGAGCAATAAAGCATAAACGTCATCTCCTTCCATCATTGCGGGCTCTTCATCGGAACGAATAAAACGGGAAGCTACTTTCCGCACTCTGGTTCCATACTGCTCTATATCCACTCCCACCTCACAGGAAGAATGAAGCGCCACCGCCACATAACCGCGAGTATGCGAGATGCTGATATACCGGCTTCCATCCTTTAGATAAGGCCTTCCCGAAGAGTAATAAGCTATCTCCTTTTCTTCTCCACACAAAGCCTTCAGCAGCACACGTACCGACAACCATTCATGCTTCCGTTTTTCGGAAAGAACAGCCAGTTTCTCCCTATACCAGTCTTTATGCTCCAATGATGCCAGCAGTTGTTCCGTTGTTTCATCAGACTTCCATATTCCAAGCAGAAACTCCCCTTCGCTATAAGTACGGTATAAAGGCATAATAAAATCTATTTCTTTTCTTCTTCCACGGAGCTGGAAGAGTCAACGATAACTTTTACTTTCAAAATGCGGCGCGTATTCATTTCAAGTACCTCAAAATGATAATTCCCATAATCTAACCGCTCGTGCAATACAGGAAACTCCCCTTTTATTTCCAGCAACAAACCAGCCAAAGTGTCCGCATCTCCTTCCACTTTCTCGAAAAGAGCGGGATCAGCTTTCATAATCTTATAAAAATCGGACAGCAAGGTTTTTGCCTCGAATATATAGGTACGGTCATTCAGTTTCACATACGTACGCTCTTCATCATCGTATTCATCATTAATCTCTCCTACAATCTCCTCGATGATATCCTCCATTGTAACAATGCCCGAAGTACCTCCAAACTCATCGACAACGATGGCAATATGGATCTTGTTCGCCTGAAAATCACGCAAAAGGTCATCAATCATCTTCGTTTCAGGCACAAAGTAAGCAGGACGGACCAATGTCTGCCAACGAAAGTTGTCGCCTTTGCCCAAATGAGGAAGCAAATCCTTTATATAAAGAATTCCCTTTATATTATCCCGCGATTCGGCATATACCGGAATACGGGAATAGGCATTTTCCACAATACATTTCAACACTTCGGAATAAGGAGTATTGATTTCCAAGTCCACCATATCCAGCCGGGAAGTCATCACTTCCTTAGCCGTTTCCTCACCAAAACGGATAATACCTTCTAGAATATTGCTTTCCTCTAAAATCTCACTCTTGTCCGTCAATTCCAAAGCCTGTGAAAGCTCGTCGACAGAAATATTATAATTCCTTTTTGCCACACATCTGTTCACCAAAAAGGAAGAACGGACCAGCAATGCCGACAAAGGTGAAAAGAATTTCTTTAAAAAAGAAATGGCAGGAGCTGCCTTACGGCAAAACTTCAACGTGTTCTGTGCCGAATAAATTTTAGGCATGATTTCACCGAAAAGCAACAGCAGAAAAGTAAGGACAACCGTTATTAGCAAGAATTCCAGAATCACGGAATTTCCAAAGTGTATGGTGCTGGCAAAAAAGTAATTGCACAGCATGATAATGGTTACATTGACAAAATTATTAGAGATAAGAATAGTCGCTAACAAGCGTTCGGAATCATTCAGCAGGGCGCTGATACGCCTGTCCGAAGTATGTTTTCCTTCCTCTATCTCACTTAAATCAACAGGTGAAAGAGAAAAGAAAGCTATTTCCGAAGCAGACACAAAGCCTGAGGCATACAACAATAAAACAGCTAACAAGATAGCTATGATAGCTCCTATGGTAGGAGCTGTTACGGTTACACCGTCAAATAAATCCGCCAAGCGGCATAAATACGAGTCAGGGTCCAAGGAATCTGGTTTTAGTTAAACATCAAGTTCTCTTAATTAAAAAGGTAAATCGTCTGTCAGACTATTATCCGAGGCTTGCTGTTGTTGCGGAGCCGCTTGTGCAGACACCTGCTGCCGGGATACCGCTTGTGCCTGCACATATCCCGTACCCGGTTGCTGTGAGGCGTTACGCGGGGTCAACATCTCCATATTATCAGCAAAAATCTCGACAATGGTACGTTTTATGCCATTCTGGTCATCGTATGAACGGCTGCGGATTTTCCCTTCTATGTAGAGTTTGTCGCCCTTACGGACATATTTTTCCGCAGTTTGGGCCAGTCCTCTCCATAACACGATATTATGCCATTCCGTACGTTCGGGAACCTGTGTTCCATTCTGCAACGTATAGGCACGATCGGTGGTGGCTAACGAGAAAGTGGCAACGGCAATGCCGGTATCCAAATATCTCACATCAGGGTCCTTTCCTACATTTCCAATCAAAATGACTTTATTTACTGACATTCTATTATTCCTTTTTAATTATTAGGCTCCAAAATTAGCGAAAAAAACTGATTCACCAAACGCGATACGGCAAATTTATGCAAATCTTCCACGCTTATTCTCTGATACTTCGCAAAAGAAGCCGAATTCTCAGGGAGAATCACTTCATAAAAATTTGCGTAAATCACCCGGTGGGATAACACGTGCTTCACCCCTTTCCGCACCAGCCGCACTATGGGCTCCTCTCCCCCGGACAGCATCCCGCGAAACTGTGGCGATGCATACAGTTCCTCTTCCGTCCACTCACGATCCGTTTCTATCAAAGGCGGTTCATACAAATTTTTCCATATATCATTTCCGCTGCGCTTATGTATAAAGGTATACGCGCCCATACGTACATATATATAATTAAAATAACGATTGGTCACCTTGGTTTTATGTTGCTTCACAGGCAAAGAGCCGGCAATCCCCTTCAGACGCGCCACACAAGAATCGTTTAGCGGACAAAACAGGCAGTCGGGCGCTACCGGAGTACACTGCAAAGCTCCAAAATCCATGATAGCCTGGTTGTAGAGACCAGGGCGCTCACGGTCCAGCAACTCATCGGCAACCCGGACAAACAGTTTCTTTCCTTCCGCCGAATCAATGGGGGTATCAATGCCCAACCAGCGAGACAGCACCCGATACACATTACCGTCCACCACTGCGTATGGCATACCGTAAGCAAATGAACAAATAGCCGCTGCTGTATATTCTCCCACTCCTTTCAAAGCACGCACCCCAGTGTATGTTACAGGAAATCCTCCTGCCTCTGCCATCCTTCTGGCCGCAGCATGCAAATTTCTCGCACGAGAATAATACCCCAGCCCCTGCCAATATTTCATCACCTCATCCTCATCGGCTGCCGCCAGTGCGAACACATCAGGAAAACGGGCCACAAAACGTTGATAGTAATCATATCCCTGAACCACACGAGTTTGTTGTAGAATAATCTCCGAGATCCATATCAAATAAGGATTTTTTGTCCTTCTCCACGGCAAATCACGCCCGTTTTCCCTATACCAATCTATCAATTTTCTGCTAAAATTCTCCATATCAGTATTATATAAAAGTGCATTCTATGCAATATTTCCGCAAAAGTAAACCAAGAAAATGGAAGAAGATGCTTTTTTTAGGAAATTTATTCTGAATATATTTCTTAAAGAGGGAGAAAAGCTATATATTTGCAGTCCAAAAAATTAAGATATAAGTATAACAATAATTATTTAGCGAAATGACTAAAGCAGATATCGTAAACGAAATTACGAAAAATACCGGTATTGACAAGGTGACAGTGTTAACCACACTTGAGGCTTTCATGGATACAGTAAAGGATTCATTATCTAAAGAAGAAAATGTGTACCTGCGTGGTTTTGGAAGTTTTGTAGTGAAGAAAAGAGCTCAGAAGACTGCTCGCAACATTTCAAAGAACACTACAATCATTATTCCGGAGCACAATATTCCGGCATTTAAACCAGCTAAGACATTTACATTATCAGTAAAGAAATAATAAACAAGAGTATTAACCCATAAAATTTGAAGCTATGCCAAGCGGAAAGAAGAAAAAAAGACATAAAATGTCTACGCACAAGCGTAAAAAAAGACTAAGAAAGAACAGACATAAAAGCAAAAAATAATTTTTAAGTCTGGATCACACAGAAATAAAGAACAAACTTGCGAAGCTAATGTCTTTCAAGTTTGTTCTTTGTTTAAGTAGCTAACCCAAAATGAACAATTTGTCAAAAAAGTTGTTCATATAAATGAGATTCAATCAATAATAAGGAAACAAAACAGTGACAAGTGAACTAGTAGTTGACGTACAACCCAAAGAGGTCTCTATCGCTCTTCTCGAAGATAAGAGTCTGGTGGAACTTCAAAGCGAAGGGAGAAACATTTCTTTCTCCGTGGGCAATATGTATTTGGGACGTATCAAGAAATTGATGCCCGGTCTGAATGCATGTTTCGTGGACGTCGGTTACGAGAAAGACGCTTTCCTTCATTATCTTGACCTGGGTCCTCAATTTAACTCACTCGAAAAGTTTGTAAAGCAGACTTTAAGCGACAAAAAAAAGCTTAATCCCATTTCGAAAGCAACCCTGCTTCCCGACCTTGACAAGGATGGCACTGTAGCCAATACATTAAAGGTAGGACAAGAAGTAGTGGTGCAAATCGTAAAGGAGCCTATCTCAACCAAAGGGCCGAGACTGACTTCCGAACTCTCCTTTGCCGGAAGGTATCTTGTATTGATTCCCTTTAATGATAAGGTTTCCGTATCACAAAAAATTAAATCAAGTGAAGAGCGCGCCCGC
>ERZ791573.1260-NODE-1260-length-10028-cov-2.053143_pt1 | contig 10028 bp, 10 predicted proteins | sample MGYA00509971_ERZ791573 | MGnify/ENA primary metagenome ERZ791573 (study PRJEB30046, sample SAMN00791921) | human gut metagenome | study: EMG produced TPA metagenomics assembly of the A metagenome-wide association study of gut microbiota in type 2...
CAAGGAGCCTGCTATGGAGGTATTATTATTTTTGCCAGTCCTTTCAAGTAAGTACTGGAGTTTTTCCTTGAAAGTATTGTAATACTTACGGGCAAAAACTGCACTCATTACAGGTAATGAGTGCTAAGAGTCCATGTCTATACATGGAAAGATTTCTGTTAATTCGCAGTCCTCTCTATTTCTGATTTACCAGTTTAACATATCCCAACCGTGTATATTGTACTCCCCGGCTTTCGTAGTGCGACATAATTTTGGCTGAGGCCAGATGGAGAACTTCCTGTATGGAAATTTTGCGAGTATAGCAACTCAGTATTTCAGGAGACATACTTTTCCCTTTTGCCTTTATCAGTAGGGTAAATCGGTTTCCATCGCGGTCGGCAGCCAATACTTGCTGGTCTACATAGAAATCAGGCTTATACCGGTCTACTTGTAAGCGTACATTGAGAACAGTGAGGTATTGTTCCCTAAGGGTTTCTCCTATTTGCCCCACAAAGCGACTGACGGATGAGATTTTTCGTTTTTGTGCAGTCAGTTCAAAGTGGACGGTAGAAAATTGCTTGGCGAGTTCCACAATACGCTCATACCGCTTTGTGGAAACTTCGAATTTATTGGCTAGCCAAAGTACGTAGGAAGGGTCTATATAATAGATTTCAGCCAGTCGTTTTCCCCGGTATTTTCCGAAAGGCATCAGGTCGTCTGTCAGACCATAATAAGTTTCAAAATAAGAATTATCTACTATTTCTACTTTGACATTGCAGTTTTGTAATAAGGTGAAAGCTCTTTCGGCTGCAACATCGAAAGTCATGGCCAGAGTACGGATAAAAAGCGGTGTGGAGTTGTCGGAAAAGAGTCTCCAAAGGGCATAATATGGGCGGTACGGAGTGGCAGTACTGATAGCGTATTTCCCATTTTGAACCGTTCGCCCTTGATTAAACGAGTCAATTTTTGTCTGTATGCCCGCAATCAGTTCTGGAGGTAGTTGGTAAAATACGGGACTATTGTTCATAAAATAACCTCCTTTCTTCATTATCTTTCGTGTAAGTTAAGAAGAAAGGAGGAAAAAAGCAAGTAATTTATCAAAAATCAGAAAGCAAGTACCATTATCATGTTATTGGAAGAATACATCATCCAAACGGCTTGTGTTTTCTTCCTCTATTTCGGTCAACTTGTCTTTGCAAGGATCAAAATCTTCAGGAATTTCAAAACATTCTTCCTGTGAGTATCCTAATGATTTGTCCTTATATACCTTATTCATAAATATACCCCATACTGGAAGAGCCATAGAAGCCCCTTGTCCGTCGCGCATGGTATCGAAGTGGATGTCACGCTCTTCACCTCCTACCCAGCATCCTGATACCAACGAAGGAGTGAATCCCATAAACCATCCGTCGGAGTTACGGTTGGTAGTTCCTGTCTTTCCACCCATGTCTGCTGTAATATTATAAAGACGGCGAACACGTCCACCTGTTCCTTCATTGATGACCGCACGAAGCATTACCAGCATTTTGTAAGCACTCGATTCACTGATTACTTCTTCTACCTGTGGGGTGAAAGTAGCGATAGTATTGCCTTCGTTGTCTTCGATACGCGAAACAAACAAAGGTGCAGTGCGGATACCTCTGTTGGCAAAAGCAGTGTAAGCACTTACCATTTCGCCTACTGAAATTTCACAAGGACCCAGGCAGAGGGAAACAGTAGGCTGAATGTCTTTGTTCAATACTCCGAATGAGTGGATAAGGCGTGCCAATGCATATGGACTCAGTTTGCTCATCAGGTAAGCCGAGATCCAGTTATTAGAGTTGGCAAGTCCCCATTTTAATGTAACAATTTCTCCGTAATGCGATTTGGAGCTGTTGCGCGGAGACCATGCTTTTCCGTTTTCATCGAATAATGTTTGTTCTACGTTACGTACTTGGTCGCATGGAGAAAAACCATTTTCCATAGCCAATGCATACAGATAGGGCTTGATAGTAGATCCTACCTGGCGGCGTCCTACCATTGCCATATCATATTGGAAATAATTATAGTTTGGTCCACCTACATAGGCTTTCACATATCCTGTAATCGGGTCCATTGACATGAAACCTGCACGAAGGAAATGTTTGTAATAACGGATAGAATCCATTGGTGTCATAATGGTATCTTTTTCTCCTTCCCAGGTAAATACAGACATTTCTTCTTTTGTATTGAAAGCTTTACGTATTTCGGCTTCTGTAGCACCGCTTGCTTTCATCAGACGATAGCGGTCTGTCTGGCGCATGGAACGGTCTAAAATCTTGTCTACCTCCTCTTGGGTAAGCTGGTTGGTGTAAGGAGCTGTACGGCGGCCTTGTTTTTCTTTAAAGAATCGTGGCTGCAGATATTTGGCTACATGTTCATATACAGCTTCTTCGGCATAGCGTTGCATGCGGGAGTCGATGGTGGTGTAAATTTTCAGGCCATCGGTATAGAGGTTGTAATTAGAACCGTCTTTCTTCTTGTTTTTTGCACACCATCCATACAGAGGATTGGTTTCCCAAGCCAGCGAGTCTTCGTAATATTTTTGCATCTGCCAGCCGCGGTACTTGCTGCGTTCCGGTTTTTTTGCGGTCATTACTCCACGCAGATATTCGCGGAAGTAAGTTGCCAAGCCATCCTTATGGTCTACAGGCTGAAATTTCAATACCAAGGGCAACTGCTGTAAAGAGTCACATTCTGCCTCGGTCAGAAAACCTGCTTTACGCATTTGGTCCAATACGGTGTTGCGGCGTCCGCGAGAACGCTCGTTGAAACGGCGGGGATTGTACAGTGAAGGATTCTTGCACATTCCAATCAATGTAGCCGCTTCTTCTATAGTCAAATCTTTCGGATCCTTAGAAAAATAGGTCTTGGCTGCAGTTTTGACTCCCACGGCATTGTTTAGAAAGTCGAATTTGTTGAGATACATCGTAAGGATTTCTTCCTTAGTATAATATCGCTCCAATTTTACGGCAATCACCCACTCTATTGGCTTTTGCAACAAACGTTCCATTACATTGTCGGCCGTAGGCGAATAAAACTGTTTAGCCAGCTGCTGGGTAATGGTACTACCTCCTCCGGCATGTTTCTGCATGAAGATACCTCGCTTTATCAAAGCACGGAAAAAAGCCCGTATATCGATACCCGAATGTTCGCTAAAGCGCACATCTTCTGTGGCTACTAAGGCATGAACCAGATGAGGGGATAAATCCTCGTAGCCTACATATACACGATTTTCCTTACTCAGCGACCAGGTGCCGAGCAACTGTCCATCGTCGGATATGATTTGGGTTGCAAACTTCAGATTTGGATTTTCAAGTTCTTCTACAGGAGGGACATAGCCTATCCATCCTTTTGAAATAGCTGTAAATACCGTAGCAACGGATAGAATACCGAGCACCATGAGTGCCCAAAGTATGTAGATGACTTTTTTTCTCATTGTTTTTGAGTTCGATACATTTGTGCAAATGTATGAAAAACTTTTTGTATGACAAAAGGTTGACGATATCGGCGTGTAGAAAAAACGTTACTATTAGCGTAGGCTGTATTATCAGTACCGCTGGTCTGCGTTTATACAAATCTATGGTAATAGAAGTATTTGTAGTGATAATAGACTTGATGTTTTTGCTCACATTTTTTTGTAAAAATATATTTGGAATTCTTCTTTTTTCAAACGTTTGACATTCAACTGATAAAACCACAAAGTGATTCTGAAAACTGTTTTTCTTATCTATATAAAACCTGCTTATTCGCATCTATTTTTGACAGTTCCGTTTTTTGCTGTTCCGTTTTTTTTGTTTACCTTTGAACTCCGGTTAAATAAAAACAAATATAAAACCGTTGATATGGAAAAAAGAAGCTTAGTTACTATTGCCGAACATTCCAAAGAGAAGATACTTTACTTATTGGAAATGGCAAGAGAGTTTGAAAAGAAGCCAAATCGCCGTCTGTTGGCCGAAAAAGTAGTCGCAACCCTTTTCTTTGAACCATCTACCCGTACCCGTTTGAGCTTTGAGACTGCAGCCAACCGCCTGGGGGCTCGAGTAATTGGATTTACCGATCCGAAAGTTACCAGTTCGTCGAAAGGAGAAACGCTGAAAGACACCATTATGATGGTGAGTAATTATGCTGACATTATTGTAATGCGCCATTATCTGGAAGGGGCAGCAAGATATGCCAGTGAGGTGGCGCCAGTGCCAATCGTAAATGCCGGTGATGGAGCAAACCAACATCCTTCACAAACTATGCTCGACCTTTATTCCATATACAAAACACAGGGAACACTGGAAAATCTGAATATTTATATGGTAGGTGACCTTAAATATGGTCGTACCGTACATTCTTTGCTGATGGCCATGCGCCATTTCAATCCTACATTCCATTTTATTGCTCCAGAAGAATTGAAGATGCCTGATGAATATAAATTGTACTGTAAACAGCATCATATCAATTATGTAGAGCATACTGATTTTACAGAAGAAACAATTGCCGACGCTGATATTTTGTACATGACTCGTGTACAGCGTGAACGCTTTACCGATCTGATGGAATATGAGAGAGTGAAGGATGTATATATTCTTCATAATAAAATGTTGGAACATACTCGTCCTAATCTGCGTATCCTGCATCCGCTTCCTCGTGTAAACGAAATTGCTTATGATGTGGATGATAATGAAAAAGCATATTATTTCCAGCAGGCACAAAATGGTTTGTACGCTCGTCAGGCTATTTTATGCGATGTTTTGGGTATTACCTTGGACGAAGTGAAAGCCGATACATTAAAATAAAAATAAGAAAGTCTTATGAATGAAAAGAAAGAACTGCAGGTTGCCGCTTTAAAAAACGGTACTGTGATTGACCATATACCTTCTGATAAATTATTTACAGTGGTTTCGCTGCTTGATTTACCTCATATGGATACAAACATAACCATCGGTAATAATTTTGAGAGTGCGAAATTGGGAAAGAAAGGAATCATTAAAATTGCCGACCGTTTCTTTACTGACGAGGAAATCAGCCGTTTATCGGTTGTTGCTCCTAATGTAAAGCTGAATATTATCCACGATTATGAAGTGGTAGAGAAAAAACAGGTGGTGATGCCCGATGAGTTGAAAGGCATTGTAAAATGCAATAATCCTAAATGTATTACTAATAATGAACCCATGCAAACCTGGTTTCATGTAGTAGATAAGGAAAACGGAATATTGAAATGCCATTATTGCGAAAAAGAACAGCATAAAGATAATATAAAGCTGATTTGATGAAGCAGAACTGGAAACCCGGAACAATGATTTATCCGTTGCCTGCCGTTTTAGTTACATGCGGAAGCAATGAGAGTGAATATAATATTATTACCATAGCGTGGGTCGGTACAATTTGTACCAACCCTCCTATGTGTTATATCTCTGTACGGCCGGAACGCCACTCCTATCCTATTTTAAAGAAAAATATGGAGTTTGTCATTAATCTGACAACGAAGGATATGGCTTATGCAACCGACTGGTGTGGGGTACGTTCCGGAAAATCTTTCAATAAGTTTGCTGAAATGGGACTTACACCTGGTAAGTGTGAGGTAGTAAGTTGTCCTCTTATTGAAGAATCGCCGCTGTGTATAGAATGTAGGGTGAAAGAGATTATTTCTTTAGGCTCGCATGATATGTTTATTGCTGATGTGGTAAATGTGAAGGCGGATGACAAGTACCTGAATACGGAAACTGGAAAATTTGAACTGGCACAATCCAATTTACTGGTATACGCTCACGGAGGATACTATGAGTTGGGAGATAAAATTGGCAAGTTTGGATGGTCGGTAGAAAAGAATAAAATAAAAAATACCAGATAGCATGAGAAGAATAGCCTTACTTATATTACTGTGGCATTTCTTTGTGTGTGCAGACTTATGGGCACAATCGGCAGAGAATTTGCAAAGTGGTGTGCACGATGCCAAGGTTAATATAGGAGTAAAGGCAGGATTCAATTCGTCCATGTTTTTTATTGATGAATTCAAGTTGGGTGATTATTCACTTGATCATATTCAAAATAATTATAAAGTAGGATATTTTGCCTCTTTTTTCGTTCGCTTCAATCTAAAGAAGCATCATTTTCTCCAGACAGAAGCTTCCTATCATATTGCAAAAGGAAGTATTTCTATTAATCAGACTACAGAAAACATTGATTTTTTGAAAAGTAATGCATTGGTCAAGACGACAATTCATTCTGTCGATGTTCCTTTGCTTTATGGATATAAATTTGTAGATGTTTATCCTTACGGTATGGCTTTTTTCGTTGGTCCTAAAGTTGCCTATACGTGGGACAAATACACGAAATGTGAATATACCGGTTTTTATCAACAGGATATAAAGGAGTCTATACGCCCATTTAATTTCAGTGCGGTGATAGGACTGGCTGTTAATGTCTCCAATATCTTTTTCGATTTCAGATATGAGATGGGGTTACATAACATGTCTGAGGGAGTTGATTTCAATCGGGGAGCTACAGAAGCCCCGTATAACGAACAGGAAATAATAATCAAACGCCGGCGGAATGTGATGAGTTTTTCTTTAGGCGTGATTTTTTAATATTCATTTATCTTTAAAAGACAGGATTATATGAAACGAGACGATTTAATTTTTGACATTATTGAGAAGGAGCATCAGCGTCAGCTTAAAGGTATTGAGTTGATTGCTTCCGAGAATTTTGTAAGTGATCAAGTGATGCAGGCAATGGGTTCTTGTCTGACAAATAAATATGCCGAAGGTTATCCGGGAAAACGCTATTATGGAGGATGTGAAGTAGTCGATCAGAGCGAACAGATTGCTATCGACCGGTTGAAACAGATCTTTGGAGCTGAATGGGCAAATGTACAGCCTCACTCTGGAGCACAGGCTAATGCTGCTGTTTTTCTCGCTGTATTAAATCCTGGTGATAAATTCATGGGCTTGAATCTGGCACATGGAGGTCATTTGTCTCATGGTTCTGCAGTTAATACATCAGGTATCATCTATCATCCGTGCGAATACAATCTGAATAAGGAAACCGGAAGAGTAGATTATGATCAGATGGAAGAAATTGCATTGCGTGAACGCCCGAAAATGATTATCGGTGGTGGTTCTGCTTATTCTCGTGAGTGGGATTATAAACGTATGCGTGAAATAGCTGATAAGGTAGGAGCTATTTTTATGGTAGATATGGCTCATCCTGCCGGATTGATTGCTGCAGGTTTGCTGGATAATCCTGTGAAATATGCACATATCGTAACTTCTACTACTCATAAGACTTTGCGTGGCCCGCGTGGTGGTGTAATTATGATGGGTAAAGACTTCCCTAACCCATGGGGAAAGACAACACCTAAAGGCGAAATTAAGATGATGTCTCAGTTGCTGGATTCTGCTGTGTTCCCGGGTATTCAGGGTGGTCCTCTGGAACATGTAATTGCTGCTAAAGCTGTGGCTTTTGGGGAATGTTTGCAGCCGGAATATAAGGAATATCAGAAACAGGTACAGAAGAATGCTGCTGTCCTGGCTCAGGCCTTGATGGATCGTGGTTTCACTATTGTATCGGGTGGTACAGACAATCATTCCATGCTGGTAGACTTGCGTAGCAAATATCCGGACTTGACTGGTAAAGTTGCAGAAAAAGCTCTTGTATCGGCTGATATTACTGTGAATAAGAATATGGTACCGTTTGATACTCGTTCGGCATTCCAGACTTCTGGTATTCGTTTAGGTACACCGGCAATTACTACACGTGGAGCAAAGGAAGACCTGATGTATGAAATTGCTGAGATGATTGAAACTGTATTGTCAAATGTAGATAACGAAGAGGTTATTGCATCGGTACGCGCACGCGTCAATAATACAATGAAGGATTATCCTATTTTCGCGTATTGATAAAAGGAATCTGTATTTTAATTAGCGAGGAAACGCACACACGGAAATTACCCGAATGCCCGTGTGTGCGTTCTTGTTTTTAGAATATTCGTACAGAGATACAGAATCTAGAATAACTTTTCCTTTTGCTGATGAGGCATGAAGCAAGTGTAATTTCCCTTTTATCCAGCATGCAAAGCCCATGTGTACTACGTCTAATCCTTTAATGGAAGTGGTTAATGCCAGTATATCTCCATTATGTATAGGAAGTTCTTTTATAGGTTGGTTCAACCGTTGTTTAGGGATATAAAATATGACTTTATTTTGCCATTGAGCTTCTATTGTGCGCATCTTCTCTACCTCTAAGGGGTTGTCCTTCAATGCGGGATAAGCCTTCGGATGGCTTGTCATAAAAGACAATGTCAGTGGGTATGAAGAATGGCTCAAATCTTGGGTACGTTCATGTAAAAAGCCTTTTGATTCGTTGTTTTTTACCCAATCGCTGAAATAGTGCAAACGGGAAGAATATCCGTTTATAATTCCGTTCCGGTAGCGTATACGTGTCAGGTTATGTATAAATGCCTTATAAGTCAAATTGTTCTCTTGCTCGGTCAAAACGAGAGCTAGTACAGTTTCTACGAAGGTAGTACAATCCAAAGAGTCGAGGCGTACGACCAGCCTCTCCTCTTCTTTTGTTTCTAAAGTTCCTGCTGCATAAGGTTTGTCTAAAAATGCTTGGCCGTAAAAAAGAGTTCGACAGCTATCACTGGGAAGTGATGCTCCGGTATGAAGCAACTTCTCTACCTTTATGCTGTCTGGGTATATAGAAGCCTGTGTGGGGAGGTTAAATATAAAAGCACTCCATATCAGGAAAAAGCTAAGCTTCATTTTCATGCTCAGGATCGCCTTTTAATATAGGAAGAGTAATATGATATTTTACAGCCAGTACACGAGTAAGAAATACGGTAGAACCACTTACGATTTGAGAAATATATGATTCTACACCTGCTAAGGCACAAATCCAGTAAGCAATGCCGCCTACTACACAAGCCATAGCATAAATCTCCTTGCGGAAAATAAGAGGAATCTCATTGATGAATACATCGCGGATAACTCCACCGGCTGCTCCGGTCATACTACCCATAATAATGGCTACCCAAAAGGCATATCCCAAATCGATCGTCTTGCTGATACCAACTACTGTAAACAACGCAAGACCAATGCTATCGAAAATAAAAAACGTATTGTGCATGTGGATCAAATGCTTCCGAAAAAAGATAACCCACAGCAGGGCCAGCGCCGAGCAAATCAAATAAATAGGATTCGTCATCCAGAACGGAGTGACATCCAATAAAACATCACGTATGGTACCACCGCCAATGGCTACAGCCACACCGGCTACATAAGCGCCAAACCAATCGAATTGTTTGGCAGATGCAAGACGAATACCACTAATGGCAAAAGCGAATGTTCCGATAAACTCCAGAATCTGGATAAAAGTCGGAATCTGAAAGATAGTTGGCATATATTAAGTTTTTTGTGTGCAAAGAAACAAATAATTCCGCAAGAAAGTGTAAATTTGTTCCTTGAAAATTGTAAGAATACAAAGATGAAGATAACGATTGTTGCCGGGGCCCGCCCTAATTTTATGAAAATCGCCCCTATCACCCGGGCTATCGATGCCGCAAAGGCACAGGGTAAACGTATTTCTTATCGCCTGGTATACACGGGAGTAGAGAATGATAACAGTTTGGACGCCTCCTTATTTGCAGATCTGCACATGAAAGCTCCCGATGCCTATTTGGGAGTAAACGGCAATAACCCGACAGAACTGACTGCGGGAATCATGATCGCTTTCGAACGTGAATTGACAGAAAACCCTACGCATGTAGTCCTGGTCACGGATAAAGTCAGCAACCGCTTTTGCAGTGCGTTTTGTTGCCTCTTTCTGCTCCGGTAATGTGGTACCAAGTGCTTCATGACCAAGTGCTATTACGATTTTTTTCTTTTTCATGGCTTCACCTACTCTTCTGTATGCTGGTCCGTTTCCACATTACCAGCTGCTGCATCTTCCGCTTCCGGAGCAGACGGCATAGCCAGATCCGCTAACAGACCATCACCGTCCAGCTCTTCACCTGCCGGTTCATCCACTTTCTGTTCCGC
>ERZ791573.1268-NODE-1268-length-9937-cov-1.813398_pt1 | contig 9937 bp, 10 predicted proteins | sample MGYA00509971_ERZ791573 | MGnify/ENA primary metagenome ERZ791573 (study PRJEB30046, sample SAMN00791921) | human gut metagenome | study: EMG produced TPA metagenomics assembly of the A metagenome-wide association study of gut microbiota in type 2...
AGCTGATTCCGAAGGTGGAGAGGTATTTGCATATTTTTCAGACATCATCACCCTCTTATCTGTTCACACAGAGCATGGAGAAAGCAGTCGTATATGCGGGGAATCATCCGGAAGTATTTGATGCATATAGAAAACGACTAAAGCATTTTCGAAAAAAATGTAAGGAACTGAGGCATATCAGACTGTTACAACCGAAGCAGACATGTTATGCTTATGATAAAGGTAAGCTTGTATTTACTGTATCAGGTGTGCACCCGGCAGAACCGGGAACGGAAAGCCGGAACGACATTCCGGCTACAGGACCGTGGCTTGCGCATGTATTAGCGGCGGAATATCAGCAGGTGGTTGAGATGGCAGGAACGCATCATGTGATCCTGATGACCTCATTTGCAGATAAGAAAAAGGCATTTGAGCATCTCTATGAGATATTGAAACATATAGATTCGGAGCTGACAGAAGCAGCGGATAAAGCAGGAAGAAATGCAGATCAGATGAACCATGCAGATTCCATGTCGGTGCTACCGGATATGGAGAATGCCGTTTTATGTAGTACAGGGTTTCATCTGCCGGAGCAGGTTATGACGCCGGGAGCAGCGTGGAGACTGGATAGCAGCAGAGAGAAGCTGGCAGAGGCGGAAGGAAGCATAGCGGCAGATTATGTATATGCATATCCACCTGGAATTGCAGTTATAACACCGGGCGAGAAGATCGACGGGCAGGTGATCCGGGATATTACGCAGATGGTGGAAACCGGTCTGAATATGATCGGAGTAGAATATCAGACGGATGGGATCTATATTCCGGTTACAGAACCTGTGCGGTAAAGAAAACATCAAAAGTTCAGGTGTTTAGATGACGATCATTCATTTACAAATATGATTAAACACATAAAGGAGCATGGAATATATGCAGGGAATATTTATAACGATGGAAGGTCCGGACGGAGCCGGTAAGACAACACAGATCGAACTGTTAAAGGATTATCTGAATAAAAAGGGATATGATGTACTTATCACCAGAGATCCGGGCGGAAATGTTGTCAGTGAAGCGATCCGTGAGGTCATTTTGAATAAAGATTTTACAGAGATGGGATATATGACAGAGCTGTTATTATATGCAGCAGCGAGAGCACAGCTTGTAAAGGAGAATATCAAGCCGGCATTATCTGCAGGCAAAGCAGTTATCGCAGACCGTTTTGTGGATTCATCAGCCGTATATCAGGGAATCGGACGGGGACTTGGAATTGATACCGTTTATAAAGTAAATGAATTTGCCTTGCAGGGCATCCTGCCGGATATGACATTTTTAATGGACCTGGATGCAGAAGTCGGTATTGCCAGAAAGAAAAATCAGGCAGAGCTTGACCGTATGGAACAGGAAAGTCTGGACTTCCATAAGAAGGTTGTTGAGGGTTATAGAAGTCTTGCAGAAATGAATCCCGATCGTATCGTAAAAGTCGATGCAGCTTTGCCAAAAGAGGCAATACATGATATAATAACTTCGTATGTAGAAAAATGGCTGGCAAGACCATAGCATAAGCAAGGAGAATAGCATGATAGAATTTTCTGAAATTATCGGACATGAGGATATAATCCAGCATTTTAAGAGAAGTATAGAGATGGGAAAGGTATCCCAGGGCTATATCATAAATGGAGAAGAAGGCAGCGGAAAGAAGACTCTGACGCGTGCCATAATCAAGACTCTGGAGTGTGAAGAAGGCGGAACGGAACCATGCTGCAAGTGTAGATCATGCAAGCAGATGGATACGGATAATCAGCCGGATGTTACATGGGTCACACATGACAAGCCAAATGTGATCTCGGTAGAGGAGATTCGTGATCAGGTAAATAAAGATATAACGATCAAACCGTATAGCAGCCGGTACAAGATCTATGTGATCGACGATGCACAGCTTTTAAATGCAAATGCACAGAATGCTCTGCTCAAGACAATCGAGGAGCCACCGGAGTATGCGATCATTTTCCTGCTGACCAGCAATATTGACAAGATCCTTCCGACGATCATTTCCAGATGTATCGTACTGAATATCAAGCCTGTCAGAGAGCGGGATGTACTGGATTACCTGATGAATGAGCTGAAGCTTCCAAAGGAAAAAGCAGATTTTTGTATGGACTTTGCGCAGGGAAATCTGGGTAAGGCGATCCGGCTTGCGACCAGTGAAGAATATAAAGAGATCATAGAGGATGTAACAGGCATTCTCCGCAGGATCCCGGATATGACAGTCGATGATATTATATTTGCGATCAAGAATATGAACCATCATAAGCTGAAGATCAGTGATTATATTGATCTGATGATGATGTGGTATCGTGACATCCTGATGTTAAAGATCACAGGAAATGCCGGACGACTGATGTTTAAGAAATATTATACAGATATCCGCAAACAGTCAGCTCACATTTCCTATGAGGGTATCGAGAATGTTTTAAAGGCGATGGATAAGGCGAAGATCCGTCTGGAAGCAAATGTTAATTTTGATGTGGCTATGGAACTTATGCTTCTGACTATAAAGGAGAATAAATAATGAAAGAGATCATAGGAGTCCGGTTCAGACCGAACGGCAAGATTTATTTCTTCTCACCGGGAAATCATGATGTAGAATGTGGACAGTTTGTTATCGTGGAGACTGCCCGTGGCGTTGAATTCGGCAAAGTGGTTCTGGGAAAGAGAAATATAGACGATGGCAAGATCGTATCTACTTTAAAGACCATCATAAGAGTAGCTACAGATGAAGATAAGAAGAAAAATGAAGACAACAAGGAAAAGAGCAAAAAAGCATTTGTGATCTGTAAAGAAAAGATCGCAAAGCATAAGCTTGATATGAAGCTGATCGAGGCGGAGTATACATTTGATAATAACAAGGTGCTGTTTTATTTTACAGCAGATGGAAGAATTGATTTCCGTGAGCTGGTAAAGGATCTGGCATCTGTATTCAAGACTAGGATCGAGCTCCGGCAGATCGGTGTCCGTGATGAGACCAAGATGGTCGGCGGTATTGGTATCTGCGGCAGGGAGCTGTGTTGCCATAAGCATCTTTCGGAATTTGTTCCGGTATCGATCAAGATGGCAAAGGAACAGAATCTGTCTCTGAATCCGACAAAGATATCCGGTGTGTGCGGCAGACTGATGTGCTGCCTGAAGCATGAACAGGACACATATGAATATTTGAATGAAAAACTTCCAAATGTTGGCGATTTTGTCCGTACAACAGATGGAAACAAAGGTGAAGTCTTATCTGTAAGCGTTCTTCGCCAGAAGGTAAGGATTGTTGTTACGGATAAGGATGACAATAAAGAGGTTATGGAATATCCGGTCAGTGAATTAAAATTCAAGCCGAAGAAACGCAGAAGTACAGAGCGTATCAGCGACGAAGAATATAAGGCATTGGAAGCACTGGAAGATAAGGGAGGGAAATCCAAGTTTGATGATTGATCTTCTCCCTGATGAACGAATCGATGATCTGCAATGCAAGGGACATCATATCATACAGAATCCGAATATGTTCTGCTTTGGTATGGATGCGGTGCTGCTTGCAAATTTTGTAAAGCACAGACGGGATGGCATGTACATGGATCTGGGAACAGGAACCGGTGTGATACCGATCCTGCTGGCGGCAAAAGAGCCGTCTGACGGCACCTGCCAATTTATCGGTCTGGAGATTCAGGATGCCTGTGCAGAGATGGCTGGAAGAAGTGTCCGATTAAATGATCTGGAACAGAAGGTTCGAATCATGGAGATATCAGAGAGGTCTCCTGTAATTACAGGAAGGCCTTTTTTGATATTGTGACATCGAATCCTCCATATATCAGCGGAAATCATGGACTGACGAATCCGGATGAACCGAAGAATATTGCCAGACATGAAATCTGCGTGACGCTTTCGGATGTGATCGAAGCAGCAGCATATCTGCTGAAGCCGGGCGGCAGTTTCTATATGATACACAAACCATTCCGGCTGGCGGAGATCTTTGAAGGGCTGCTTGCAAATGGATTGGAACCGAAGCGGATGCAGCTCATTCATCCATATATTGATAAAGAACCGAATATGGTGATCGTAGAGGGCGTAAAGGGCGGTAATTCCAGAATCAAGATCGAGCCGCCGCTGATCGTCTATAAAGAACCGGGCGTTTACACGGAACAGCTTCTTGCCACGTATGAAGGAGAAGCAAAGAAATAAAACAGACAGAACAGGAGAATCTACATGGCGGGTATATTATATCTGGTCGCTACACCGATCGGGAATCTCGAGGATATGACATTCCGGGCGGTGCGTACACTGTCCGAAGTGGATCTGATCGCAGCAGAGGATACGAGAAACAGTATCAAGCTGTTAAACCATTTTGAGATTAAAACGCCAATGACCAGTTACCATGAATTTAATAAATATGATAAGGCGAAGGTTCTGGTGGACAAGCTTCTTGCAGGAACAAATATTGCCGTTATAACCGATGCAGGAACGCCGGGTATCTCGGATCCGGGCGAGGAGCTGGTACGGCAGGCACTTGCAGCAGGAGTAACCGTAACAGCTGTACCGGGGGCATGCGCCTGTATCACGGCGCTGATCTCATCGGGATTGCCGACCAGACGGTTTACATTTGAAGCATTTCTGCCACAGGACAAGAAAGAAAAGGCAGAGGTTCTTGCAGGATTAAAGGATGAGACCAGAACGATGGTGATCTATGAAGCACCACACCGGCTGCAGAAGACACTTGCGGAATTATTTGATACACTTGGCGACCGCAGGATCACACTTTGCCGGGAACTTACGAAGCGGCATGAAACAATCGAACAGTTTCTGTTGTCGGAAGCGATCGCCTATTATGCAGAGCATGAGCCGAGAGGTGAATATGTGATGGTGATCGAGGGCATGGATGTGGCTGCAGCAAAAGCAGAAAAGCAGCAGGAATTTCTTTCGATGACGATAGAAGAACATGTTGCCATGTATGAGAAACAGGGCATGACGAAGAAGGATGCGATCAAACAGGCGGCAGCAGACCGTGGCGTTCCAAAGCGTGAAGTATATAATGTGGTTATGCGATAGAAATAAATAGTTGTAAAGTTCATGCCGGAATGAATCATGTGAGATAAAAATGGTGATTTGCAGGCAATTATAAACAGATGAAAGGTGAAAGGGGTATAAGCATATGACGTGGTTGGAGATATCAGGAACAGTTGGCAGGGTGGCAGCCTGCCTTGGATTTTTTATTGCAGGTATGGTGATCTTCTATCTGCTGACAAAGGTGATCTACCGGATACCGGAGAAACAGCAGTTAGAGCGGCTGCATGAACCGGGAAAGTTCAGAAATGCAGGGATCATTATATTTGGTGGTCTGGCAGCAGTTTTATTTACCGGATTTTTCGGAATGGGGTTACAGGGGATTATTTATTTCCTGTTTCTGGCGGTTCTTACGGTAGTGACCTTTATAGATATGGATACCATGGAGATCCCGTTTATACTGAATGTCATTATTTTCGTGATGGGTGTGGTATCTCTGATCCTTCAGTTCGTGTCCGATGCAGCTCCGGGATCTGAGTTCCTTGCAATGGATGGGGTTACGATCGTATCCAGACTGATCGGTATGATCTGTATCAGTCTTCCGTTATATCTGATCGTTCTTATTATTCCGGAAGGCTTTGGCGGCGGAGATATCAAGCTGATGTTTGCTGCCGGCTTCTTGCTTGGCTGGAAGGCAACAGTAGTTGGTTTCTTTATCGGACTGATCCTTGGCGGAATCTATGGCGTGATCTGTCTGGTTCGCAGAAGCCATGGTAAAAACGATCATTTTGCATTTGGCCCTTTCTTAAGCGTAGGTCTGGCTATTACATTATTCTGTGGAAATAATCTCATGAACCGGTATATTGATTTCTTGAAAGCAGCAATGAACCCGGAGATGTAAAGAGATAAATCCTGAGCTGATATTATTTATAGAAAAAACTGCTTGTGTATTCGGATGAGATTGAGTATACTAAAGGGTATGGATGTTTAACGCGTTAAAGCGTTTGAGCGAAAAAGTTGTAATATACGGAGGAATATAGGTATGCCAATTATAGATTATCTGGAAAGAAATGCCAGAGAATTTGGGGATGATGTAGCGCTGGTTGAGATTAATCCGGATGTCACAGAGACGAGAAGAGTGACATGGAGAGAATATGAGCTGATCGAGGCGAATCCAACCTGTCAGTATAGACGGGAGATCACATGGAATGTATTTAACGAGAAAGCCAATCGTTTTGCAAATCTTCTGGTTTCCAGAGGAATCCAGAAAGGAGATAAGATCGGTATCCTGATGATGAACTGTCTGGAATGGCTTCCGATCTATTTTGGAGCATTAAAGACAGGAGCTTTGGCAGTGCCGCTTAATTTCCGTTATGATGCAGAGGAGATCAAATACTGCGTAGAGCTTGCGGATGTGGATGTACTTGTATTTGGACCTGAATTTATCGGGCGAGTTGAGACAGTTGTAGATGAGATCGCAGAGAAGCGTATTCTGTTATATGCCGGTGGCAACTGCCCAACATTTGCAGAGGACTACGACAAGCTGACAGCAAACTGTTCCAGTACCTTTGAAAAGAGAGATATTAAAGACAGTGACGATGCAGCGATCTATTTCTCATCAGGAACAACAGGTTTTCCAAAGGCAATCTTACATAACCATGAGAGCTTGATGCATGCAGCTATAGTTGAGCAGAAGCACCATGGACAGACAAAGGATGATGTATTCTTATGTATTCCACCTTTATATCATACAGGTGCAAAGATGCATTGGTTCGGAAGCCTGATCACAGGCGGAAAAGCAGTTCTGTTAAAGGGTGTTAATGCAAAGACGATTCTTCAAACTGTATCCGATGAACAGTGTACCATTGTATGGCTGTTAGTACCATGGGCACAGGATCTGCTGCTGGCATTAGAATCAGGTGAAGTAAAATTATCAGATTATAAGCTGGATCAATGGAGACTGATGCATATCGGAGCACAGCCGGTTCCACAGAGCCTGATCAAACGTTGGAAAGAATATTTTCCACATCACCAGTATGATACAAACTATGGTCTGTCAGAGTCTATCGGACCGGGTGCGGTACATCTGGGCGTAGAGAATATCGATAAAGTTGGTGCAATCGGCGTGCCGGGATATGGTTGGCAGGTGCGTATTGTAGATGAAGATGGTAAAGATGTGAAGCAGGGAGATGTTGGAGAACTGCTATTAAAGGGACCTGGCGTTATGACCTGTTATTATAAGAATCCGGAAGCAACGGCTGAGACATTAAAGGATGGATGGCTGTATACCGGAGATATGGCAGAGCAGGATGCAGATGGCTTCATCTATCTGGTTGACCGTAAGAAGGATGTTATCATCAGCGGTGGTGAGAATATTTATCCGGTACAGATCGAGAATTTCCTGAGTAAATATCCAAAGGTCAAAGACGTAGCAGTTATAGGACTTGCAGATCCACGACTTGGTGAGATCACGGCAGCGATCATCGAGACAAAGGACGGTGTGGAATGTACCGAAGATGAGATCAATGAATTCTGCAAGGAGCTTCCAAGATACAAGAGACCAAGAAGAATTATTTTTGAGGATGTACCGAGAAATGCAACCGGTAAGATCGAGAAGCCGCTCCTTCGTAAGAAGCATAAGAGCGATAACCTTGTTGCAGCCGAGAATAATGCATAAAGAGATCACAGATCGTGGTATTATACAGATAAAGAATGCAGAATCTGATATGTATTCTTTACAAATCCAGATGTGTGTGCTTAAATATATAGTCGGAATTACAAAATACAACAGGAAGGTAAGATGATCATGAAGACACCATTTGTAACAAAAGCACAGGTTGATGAGATGATTAAGAAATACCCAACACCATTTCATCTTTATGACGAAAAAGGAATCAGAGAAAATGCAAGAAAGTTATATCAGGCATTTTCATGGAATAAGGGATTTAAGGAGTTCTTTGCGGTAAAGGCGACCCCAAATCCTACTATTCTTCGTATCTTAAAGGAAGAGGGATGCGGTACGGACTGCTCATCACTGACAGAGCTTATGATGTCAGATAAACTGGGATTTACCGGAGACGAGATCATGTTTTCATCCAATGATACGCCGGCAGAGGAATTCATCCTTGCAAAGAAGCTTGGTGCAACGATCAATCTGGATGATTTCACACATATTGACTTCCTTGAAAAGACAGCAGGAATTCCCGAGAAGATCTGCTGCAGATATAATCCGGGTGGAACATTCTCTATTTCCACAACGATCATGGACAACCCCGGAGATGCCAAGTATGGCATGACCAAGGATCAGATCATTGAGGCGTATCGTATCCTGAAGGGCAAAGGTGTAAAGAGATTTGGAATGCATGCATTTCTTGCAAGCAATACAGTGACGAATGACTACTATCCGGTTCTTGCAAGAACCTTATTTGAGGTAGCGGTTGAGATTAAGGAAAAGACAGGCGTAAAGCTTGACTTTATCAATCTGTCAGGCGGCGTAGGTGTTCCGTATACACCGGATAAAGAGCCGAATGATATCCTTGCGATCGGCGAAGGCGTAAGAAAGGTATACGAGGAGATCCTGGTTCCTGCAGGAATGGGTGACGTAGCCCTTTACACAGAGCTTGGACGATTCATGTTGGCTCCTTATGGCCATTTGATCACAACAGCGATTCATGAGAAACATACACACAAGGAATATATCGGTGTAGATGCATGTGCAGTTAATCTGATGCGGCCTGCCATGTATGGTGCATATCACCATATTACAGTTCTTGGTAAAGAGAATGAACCATGCGACCACAAATACGATGTAACAGGTTCGCTGTGTGAGAATAATGATAAATTTGCGATTGATCGTATGCTTCCAAAGATCGATATGGGAGATGTTCTGGTAATTCATGATACAGGTGCACATGGCTTTGCAATGGGATATAACTATAACGGCAAGCTGAAATCCGCAGAGGTTCTCCTCTGTGAAGACGGCAGTACCAAACTGATCCGCAGGGCAGAGACACCGGATGATTATTTTGCTACATTAGACGGCTTCTGGAATGTGGATCTGAACGAAAAATAAGTTCACCTGAGACGGTTGAGAATCGTTGTGCCGGGTTACAGAAAAAAGCAAAAAAAACAGCCATTTTGGAGAAATATTTGTTCCCAAAATGGCTGTTTTAGTTTATACTGAATTTTAGTCAGGCTTTTTCAGGTTCCGGGTAATCAATACCAAATGTGTCAACAGTTACGGAAGCCATTTTCTGTTCTTTTACAGGACGATCACCGTAAGTTGTTCGGGTTGTTGCAATCTTATTTACAACATCCATTCCTTCGATTACTTTGCCAAATGCAGCGTATGCACCGTCTAAATGAGGAGCGGCCTTGTGCATGATAAAAAACTGGGAACCTGCAGAATCCGGTCGCATGGAACGAGCCATGGAGAGAACACCTTCAGTGTGCTTCAGGTCGTTCTTGAAGCCATTCTGTGAGAATTCACCTTTAATGCTATAGTTTGGTCCGCCCATTCCGGTTCCTTCCGGGCATCCGCCCTGAATCATAAAGCCCGAGATGACGCGGTGGAAGGTCAGGCCGTTGTAGAAGCCCTGCTTGACGAGCTTCTCAAAGTTCTCGCAGGTGATGGGGGCTGCGCTGTGGTCCAGCTCAAGGTCGATGGTCTTGCCGTTTTGCATGGTGATACGAATCATACGATGGTCTCCTTTTCCGTTGGTTGATTTTGTGTTTCCGGGTCACTCTCCGGGGTGGCGATGCCCTTGGTATAGCTCATGCTGCCGAGCTTCTCGGCAAATTCAGCGGGGGTCAGCTTATCCATCCAGTAAAGCAGCGCCGCCCCCATAAGCTGCTCACTGCGCAGGGTCGCGCGGGGCAGCAGGGCAAACAGGCCGCCGTCCCGCACCGTGCCGGTGAAGGG
>ERZ791573.1277-NODE-1277-length-9873-cov-2.143206_pt1 | contig 9873 bp, 5 predicted proteins | sample MGYA00509971_ERZ791573 | MGnify/ENA primary metagenome ERZ791573 (study PRJEB30046, sample SAMN00791921) | human gut metagenome | study: EMG produced TPA metagenomics assembly of the A metagenome-wide association study of gut microbiota in type 2...
ATATATCGCCAACAGGGTATATGCCACAAAAGGCAGGTTAAAGATGCAGCACAGGGAGAACAGCGTTTTCCGCAGTCCGCGGTGCGATATGTAATAACCGGCCAGCAAAGAGCCCAACACAAAGGCGGCAGCTCCGTAAGTGCCGTAATACAACCCTATCTCCTGCTCATTCAGTCCCAAGCCGCCTGCCGAACGTTCCGCCTTCAAGAAAAGGGGAACAATCTTCATGACGAAACCCTCGGCAAGGCGATAGAGAATGATAAAGGCAATATAATACCCTATATGACGTTTCTGAAAAAAATCCCAGATTACGCTCCGCAACTTCTCCAGCGTTTCGCCCGCCGACTTGGTTTCGGCAGCCGCAGCACCGCCCGAAGGCAGCATACGCCAATGGTATATTGCCAGCAATATCATCACGGCAGCCATTACCAGCATTACACACATCCAAGCCTGGACAGTTGCCTCATGACGCACTGCATCCGTGGCACCGGGCACTCCGCCGAAGTATTTCAGCAGCCACCCAGCCAGCCATACCAAACCGCCGGACGCCACAATCTTGGCGATGTTATAGAAAGCTCCCTGCCAGCCGATGTACTTTGCCTGTTCCTGCTTATTCAGCTCGGACATGTACACGCCGTCCGTTGCCACATCGTGCGTAGCGCCGCTGAAAGCGATAACCGCCAGCAAAAAAATGGAAAGAGCAAAAAAGAACGGAAGGTTCAGTGCAAAGGCGACCAGTGCGAACCCCGCTCCCGTAACCAACTGCGTCAGTACCACGAAGAATTTCTTCGTCTTGAACATCTCGAGAAAAGGACTCCAAAGAAACTTCAACGTCCAGGGAAGCATTATCAGTGAGGTCCACAAAGCTATTTGGGCATCACCCACTCCCAGCCCCTTGAACATAAGTACGGAAACCATGTTCAGCACCACAAAGGGAAGCCCCATGGCGAAATAAACGGTTGGAATCCAAGATATCGGATTATGATAATTCCGGCTCATATATGTTTCGTTGCTATCGGTACTTTCTATTTCCGTAACTCATTATCCGGCATCAGCGGCTCCGCTCCCATAGTCAGCTCCAGCGTACCGCCGTCCACTATATCTTGATGCGTGAAGAATGGAGTCTCCAGCTTATTGCCGTTCAGCACAATGCTCTGCACATACTTGTTGTCGCGGCTATTATTATGGGCTATCACCTTGAACGACTTGCCATCTTTCAGATGAACGGTCGCCTCGTTGAACAGCGGGCGTCCGATGGAATATACCGGCTTGCCGGGGCATACCTGATAGAAGCCCATCGCATTCAGAATGTACCATGCAGACATCTGTCCGCAGTCGTCATTTCCACACAAGCCGTTTGGTTTTGGAAGATACTGTGTATCGAATATCTGACGAATCAGCTCTTGAGTACGTTCTGGACGTCCTGCCAAAGCATACAGATAAGTTACGTGATGGCTTGGTTCGTTACCGTGTGCATACTGTCCGATCAGTCCGGTCACATCGGCCTGTGTAGTTTCCAGTTTCACTGTAAATACAGAGTCAAGTTTGTTGAGGAACGCTTCTTCTCCTCCAAACAATGCAATCAGACCCGGTACATCGTGCTGAACATGCCAGGTATATTGCCATGCATTTCCTTCGGTATAGTCTCCACCTACACTTTCAGAGTGTCCTACCTGACTTGGGTTGAACGGACTCTTCCATGTACCGTCAGCTTTTTTCGGGCGCATGAATTTTGTAGAAGGATCGAACAGATTCTTGTAGTAGTCTGCACGTTTTGCAAAGTAAGCAGCATCTTCTTCTTTTCCCATACGTTTTGCCATATCGGCAGCTGCATAATCATCGTATACACTTTCCAAAGTTGATGAAACTGATTCTGCTTCTGTCAGGTCGGTAGGGAAGTAACCGTATTTTGTATAGTTTTCCCAGTTCGATTTCAGCGGGTGAGATACCGTCTGAGTACGTTTGATAGCATTGAAAGCACGTTCTGCGTCAAAGCCTCTGAATCCTTTTGCATACGCTTCTGCGATGATGGATACGCTGTGGTTGGCTACCATACAGAAGGTTTCACCACCCCATAATCCCCAGATAGGAAGATGTCCGATTGTTTCAGCTTGATCTACCAGTGAGTTTACAAGACCATCTACACGTTCAGGTACCATCAGAGTATAGAACGGATGTGCTGCACGGTAAGTATCCCATGCCGAGAAAGTAGAGTAGAATTTACCTCCGGTTGCCGGTACTACTTCGTCGTGTGCATTACGGTATTTACCGTCTACATCCGAGATTTCATTCGGCTGGATCAATGCATGATAGAAACTTGTATAGAAGTTGGTCTTTTCATCCTGTGTTCCTTCTACTTCGATACGGCTCAGATAACTGTTCCATTCGTCTTTTGCAGCCTGACGAACTCCTTCAAAATCCCATCCGGCCACTTCGGCAGCCATATTGGCCTTTGCACCTTCTACACCAGTAGTAGACAATGCTACTTTCATCATCAGCTGGTCTTCCGGTTTCATATCGAATGTAGCTACGATGCGCTGTCCTTTTTCTGTTTCAGCCATCGGCAGGTTGACAGTGCTGATTACCGGGCGGTTGAACTGCATTACAAAGTAGTATACCTGATCTACCCACACCTTATTAATTACGTGTCCGGTCAGGGTGCTGTCGTTTTCCCAATTGGTTTCACATATACTTACCTGCGAATGATATTGTTTTTCGTTCCATGCCGGTCCGTGCTGAAGGTCGATAAGTACAGAGGCAGAATCTGCTTTATGATATGTATAACGGTGTAATGCAGTGTGAGTGGTAGCAGTCAGTTCGGCTGTTACTCCCGGCTGGTCTAAGGTTACGGTATAATATCCAGGTGTAGCACTTTCGCTTTTTTTAGAGAAAGGACTACGGTATCCGTCCCAGTTGCGCTGGCGGTTGCCTGTAACCGGCATTACCAGAATATCACCCAAGTCCATACATCCGGTTCCGTTCAGGTGAGTCTGGGTGAATCCCCATATCAGTGAATCTTCATATACATATTCAGAGCAATATCTCCATCCGATAGCCCCTGTAACCGGGCTGGTCTGAATCATACCGAAAGGACGGCAAGCACCCGGGAAAGTGTGTCCGTTATCGGCTGCTCCGATGAATGTATTTACGTATTGTGTGTAATCGATTGCTTGCGGTGTTTGTTCGGAAGAGCAACTGAACATTGTTGCTCCTAGGGCAAGCGTACAAAACAAAGATGTGTATTTCTTCATGGATATCAATTTTTATGACAAGGCGAAGAGCCCTGCTGTAAAATACAGAACTCTTCGTCTTTTTTAGTGAATAGGAAAGATAAATTCTTATACGTAAGTTTCCAGGAATTTAACCTGTCCTTTAGGAGCAACTTCCAGTCCTTTTGTAGTAGCAGGGAACAATACAGATTCTCCAGCCTGCATTTCTACAGTATTGCCTTCGTTGTCTGTTACAGTACAAGCACCTTCCATACAGATGTAGATAACGAAAGAATCCAATTCGCTATAATCCATGTTCATGTTTTCTGTCAGGTCGTATACAGAAGTAGTGAAGTACGGACAAGTAACCAATTCTACCGGTTCATTCTGTTTCGGAGTATAGTTGGTACGATAGTCACTTTCTACTGAATAGTCGATAGCGTCTTTTGAAAGTTCTGTATGCAATTCGCGTGTATTACCGTTTTTATCTTTACGGTTGAAGTCGTAGATACGATAAGTAATATTAGAAGTCTGTTGGATTTCTGCGATAAAACATCCTGCACCAATACTATGGATACGTCCGGCTGGCAAGAAGAATACATCGCCCGGTTTTACCGCATAGTCTGCTAATGCATCACAGATTGTATTGTCTGCAATCATTGCTGCATATTCGTCCGGAGTAATCTGTTTGCTTAAACCAGAGCGAAGATGAGCTTTGCCGTTTGCATTGTCAATTACATACCACATTTCTGTTTTACCCATAGAGTTGTGGCGTTTCATTGCCAGTTCATCGTCCGGATGAACCTGGATAGACAAGTCGTCTTGTGCATCGATAAATTTGATAAGCAATGGGAATTTACCGTTGAAGCGTGTATAGTTTGCTTCACCTACCAATGCTCCTTTATATTCGTTTACCATCTGTGTCAGGTTTTTACCGGCATCAGCTCCATTGGCTACTACTGATTCATCGCCCGGTACATCCGAGATTTCCCAACTTTCTCCTACTTGTGCCTGCTGGCAGTCAAGATGTTTGAACGGAATAATTTTTTCACCACCCCAAATGGTTGATTTTAAAATTGGCTGAAATTTTAATGGATACATAGTTCTATTTATTTTGGTTTATTATTATGTTATTCTATTCTCATTTTTATACTGTTACAAAAGTAGCTATTTTGCTCATATAGTCATAACAAATTACTGTTTAATTCGCAGTGATTCTTAGGTATCGGATGTTTTGGGAAGTGTATTGGGATGTTCTTTCCGATTTGGTCATTTATGCTGCACTTGATATACTTTTTTTCTTTATCTTTGCGGGCTGTTGTATACTATTTATAATAATATGAAAATAAAGACATTTTTAGTGCTTATTGTAGCCTGGCTATGTGGAATGGCAACTCTTTCAGCCCAGACTATGGCACCTAAACGAGAATTTCGTGGAGCATGGATTCAGTGTGTGAATGGTCAGTTTCAAGGTATGCCAACCGAGAAGATGAAAGCTACACTAATCAGCCAGCTCGACAATCTGAAAGGAGCCGGTATTAATGCTATTATTTTTCAGGTGCGTGCCGAATGTGATGCATTGTACAAATCGTCATATGAACCTTGGAGCCGTTTTTTGACAGGAGTACAAGGGAAAGCTCCTTCTCCTGCATGGGATCCGCTACAGTTTATGGTAGAAGAGTGTCACAAACGTGGCATGGAACTTCATGCATGGATTAACCCTTACCGTGCAAAAACAAAAGGAACAGGTGCTTTGTCTCCTCTTCATCCTTACAATAAATATCCTGAACTTTTCGTGAGTTATGGCGGACAGTTGTATTTCGACCCGGGTTATCCAGAATCGCGTAAATACATTTGTAAGATAGTACGTGATATCGTAACTCGCTACGATATCGATGCCATTCATATGGATGATTATTTCTATCCGTATCCTAATCCGGGTGAAGAGTTTCCTGATAGAGCCAGTTTTGCTGCTTATGGACGTGGTTTTCTGAACAAGGCCGATTGGCGTCGTGATAATGTGAATGTATTGATTAAAGAAATTCATGAAACCGTACGCGAAGCTAAACCTTGGGTAAAATTCGGTATTTCTCCTTTTGGTATCTATCGTAACCAGAAGAACGATCCGAATGGTAGTAAAACCAATGGATTGCAGAATTACGATGATTTGTATGCCGATGTTCTGTTATGGGTAAATAATGGATGGGTCGATTATAATATTCCTCAGATTTATTGGGAAATTGGTCATCCGGCTGCCGATTATGCTACATTGATTCGCTGGTGGGCACGACATTCGGCTGCACGTCCATTGTTTATCGGTCAGGATGTAAACCGTACCGTGACCAAGGCCGATCTTATGAATCCTAACCAAAGTCAGATTCCAGCGAAGTATCGTTTGCAACGCTCTTTGCCTACTGTGCAGGGAAGTTGCCAGTGGTATGCTGCAGCGGTGGTGGAAAATGTAGGTAACTATCGTGATATGTTGGTAAAAGAATATCATAAGTATCCGGCATTGATTCCTTTGTCTCCATTTATAGATGATAAAGCTCCGGGAAAGGTCAGGAAGTTGAAACCCGTATGGACAGAAGACGGTTACATCTTGTTCTGGACTGCTCCGAAAGCAAAGCATGAAATGGATGAAGCTGTACAGTATGTGGTTTATCGTTTCGAAAATAAAGAAAAGGTAAACTTGGATGATCCTTCACATATTGTATCAATTACTCGTGATACCTTTTATAAACTTCCTTATGAAGACGGGAAGACAAAGTATCGTTATATAGTGACAGCATTGGATCGTTTGCACAATGAATCAAAAGCAGTTAAGAAAACCGTAAAACTATAAATAGCTTTTATTATATACTTTTTTGAAATGGCAGTCTTAGGTTGATTTTGGACTTAAGACTGCCATTTTAGTGTTTTGTATAGTTATAAAAAATGATTACATAGTTACTGTTTTAGATTGAATAGTCATGCTTTTTGCCTCATAATGTAAAATCTGAAATTTAAAGTGTTTTTTATGTGAAATAAATATATAACTTTGCTAAAAAATACAAACGAAGAGTGCTTCTTTTATAGCTTTTTATTAAAGAAATAAAAGATAGTCCTTGCACTCGACGATAAAACAATGAATAAAGGTCTAAGGGACGGATCTAAACTAAATTAAAAAGAGTATGAAAAAGTTTTTATTGACAGCAGTGTTAGGTATGTTTGCTTTGGCTGGTTTTTCTCAGGTAAAGTGGGATGCTAAAGTTGGTATGTCTATGACTAACTTGACTGGTGACATGGATGGTGATATGAAAATCGGTTACAATGTAGGTGTAGGCATGGACTATGCATTCTCAGAAGACTGGTCTTTGCAGTCTGGTTTGAACTTTACTGGTAAAGGTGCTAAAGGTGAGGGTATAAAAATTAAAATGAACTATGTAGAACTTCCTATCTTGGCTGCATACAAATTTGCTTTGGGAGAAAATATGAAGTTCGTTGTAAATGCAGGTCCTTACTTGGCTGTTGGATTAGGAGGTAAAATGAGTGTTGATGGAGCAGATGGAGAAGAAGGTGGTGATATCAAACTTTTCTCTAAAGAAGATGGTGCTGAAGAAGCTTTGATGAAAAGATTTGATTTGGGTATCCAGTATGGTATCGGTTTGGAAGTAGGTGAACATTACTTGGTAAACCTTACAGGACAGAATGGATTTATCAATCCTTTGAATGATAAAGTTTGGGGTGAAGCATCTACTAAAAACATGGCATTCTCTATCTCTGTAGGTTATAGATTCTGATCATAAAATCTTGTAATAATCTGGCGGCTTCAAGGTGATTTTGCTTTGAAGCCGTTTTTTTTGATATGTTGTTTGGGAATACAGAAAACAGAGGGCATTTGTAAGATGTTATCTGCTTTGCAAATTGTCAGATTCTTAATTATCGCTGAAAACGTTTTGTGTAAAGTATCATTTTGTCAATTTAGAGGCTTCTAGAATGCGTTATTTGAACCCAGATTAAGATTTCCTGAAAAATATGGCTGTTTTTAGCCGTTTTGTGAAATCATAAATCTTTTAAACAGCACGCTTTTGTGTAATTATGTTGTTCTTGGCTTTAGTTTCTTGGTTTATTGTTGTACTATCTCTTGTTTAATGTGTTTTTTGTTATTTAAAAGAAGATGTAAAAAACAGGTGGAAAAGTGAAAACAAGAGGTGAATTTTCTTGGAAAACGCTTTATAGGTCGACTAAATTATTCCGATTGGTTACGTTGGCTGATGTTATTAGTCGCGTAAGCTGCTGTTTCAAGTACCGAAAGCCATCGTTACAAGTACCGTTGGTTCATTATACAGGTCGTGTATTCCCTTTAATCGACCCTTGGAAAGGTGTTGTATAGCATGTATTGGACTATTTTTGAGGATATTTCTGCTTTTTTTCTATGCAAAATAGAAGAAGATGAAGTTAGCGAAAATTGATAAAGGGAAACAAAAAGATACCGGTCAAGCCTTTTTTTGTGTGAGATTGTAAAAATGAAATCTCGGAGCTGAAAAGAAGTTGCTTTCTGTTTGTGCCCTTTTAGGGTAAGTATTCCTGCTTTACATTCCAGTAATGCTCCAATAGCGAAATTTTCTGTATTTTGTAAGTGAATAATCGTGCTAAGTCTGCTTTTTTTCTTTTCTTTGTGTCTCGAATAAATACATTATAAAACAAATCAAAATCATGTTAGGAAGTATAGTTTGGGATGTTGATCCTGTATTGGTGCATATAGGCTCATTGGAAATCCGTTGGTATGGATTGATGTGGGGACTTGGTTTTATCTTTGCCTATGAATTTATGTCTCGTCTGTTTAAAAGAGAGAAGTATCCGGATAACTGGGCGGATAAACTTTTTATATATTGCATTGTAAGTAGTGTTATTGGTGCTCGTTTGGGACATTGCCTGTTTTATGAATGGGATTATTACGGTGCACATCCAATGGAAATTTTAAAGATTTGGAAAGGTGGACTGGCCAGTCATGGAGGAGTCTTTGCACTGATATTGGCGTTGATTTGGTATTCTAAGAAGGTGACAAAGAAAAGCGTGTGGTGGTTGTTCGACCGTATGATTCCTGCTGTAGCTGTGGTATGTATGTGCATTCGTTTCGGTAACTTGATGAATTCTGAAATATTTGGCTATCCTACAACCTTGCCTTGGGGATTTGAGTTTATCCGTTCGCGTGAATGGCAGGAATTGTATAATCGGGATGGAGTGGCACAAGCCTGTCATCCTACTCAGATATACGAGATGCTTTATTGCTTGATAGCGTTAGTGACCTCGTGGCTGATGTATTACAAATTTCACCTTCAAAAGCGAATCGGTCTGATAACTGGAGTTTCTCTCTTGATTTTCTTTGGTGCACGATTTGGACTGGAATTTATGAAAAATCCTCAGGTAGCAGAAGAGGTAAATATGACGCTTAATATCGGTCAGTGGCTCAGTGTTCCTCTTATTTTACTGGGTATATATCTTATTTTCACCTGTAAGACCCGAAAAGAATGTTTTTGATGATACAAAGTGAAAGAATAGAGCGTAAACTGTTATGATATAGGAATTTAACACTGTTGATAAAAATGTTTCATCCTCTTGCAAACTTGTTTCATGTAACAGATTTGCAAGAGGATGAAACATTTTTTATGCCTTCCAAATGTAATGGCATGTACATTTGCAACACCGTTTAAAAACGGATGATAAGTAATTATTAATGTTAAACTTAATTTTAATGCGTAGATGGAAAGCATAAAAAGAACATTTCTATTGACTATCTTATTTATGATGGTATGTTCGGTAATGCAGGCGCAAGGTTTGCAGGTATCTGGAACTGTGATTTCTAAATCTGATGGTCAGCCCGTAATTGGAGCTACTATTCTGGAGCAGGGTACGACCAATGGTACAATTACCGATTTTGACGGTAAGTTCTCTCTTTCGGTTCAGCCGGAGGCTAAAATTTCAATTTCGTATATCGGTTTCAAAACTCAAGTGGTAAAAGCGCAAAATATACTAAACATTGTGTTGGAAGAAGATACGGAAGTGCTGGATGAAGTAGTTGTAACAGGTTACACTACTCAACGTAAAGCAGATTTAACTGGTGCTGTATCTGTTGTTAGTATGGATGATTTATCTAAGCAGAATGAAAATAATCCGATGAAAGCTTTACAAGGTCGTGTTCCAGGTATGAATATTACAGCAGATGGTAATCCGAGTGGTTCAACAACAATTCGTATTCGTGGTATTGGCACATTAAATAACAATGACCCTCTTTATATTATTGACGGTGTACCTACTAAAGGTGGAATGCATGAATTGAATGGTAATGATATAGAATCAATTCAGGTTTTAAAGGATGCAGCTTCTGCTTCTATTTATGGTTCTCGTGCTGCCAATGGTGTGATTATCATTACAACTAAAAAAGGAAAAGAAGGTCAGTTGAAAATAAATTTTGATGCATCGGTATCTGCTTCTATGTATAATAATAAAATGGAGGTATTGAATGCAGAAGAATATGGTCAGGCAATGTGGCAGGCTTATGTAAATGGTGGTCAGGATCCAAATACTAACCCCTTGGGATATAAATATGATTGGGGATATGATAGTAATGGCTATCCAAAATTGAACAGTATTAGTATGTCTCGTTTTCTTGACTCTAATAACA
>ERZ791573.1281-NODE-1281-length-9863-cov-3.022329_pt1 | contig 9863 bp, 11 predicted proteins | sample MGYA00509971_ERZ791573 | MGnify/ENA primary metagenome ERZ791573 (study PRJEB30046, sample SAMN00791921) | human gut metagenome | study: EMG produced TPA metagenomics assembly of the A metagenome-wide association study of gut microbiota in type 2...
CATCGGGACAGTGTCTGTTGGGAAATTCCTAAATTATGGGCACACCCAATCAGTCCTAAATCACGATGATCATGGTAATATTGGACAGCATCCACTTTGAATTGTTTGTTGAACTTCGTCATACTAAGGCCCCCTATATATACTTTTATTGTATCACTTTATGGAAAACCTCAGTTTGACTTGTCCTATTTATATGCTAGCACCAGCATATATGGTTACTGTTTTCGGATATAGTGCACCTAAAAGTGATGCAGAAGCAGTTTCGATGATGAAAAAAGCGTGGGGCTCGGTCAACGAAAGAAATTTAGAAGAAATTGAGTTGATTGATATTAGAGATGAAGAAGCTGTCATAGAATCATGGAGTGAGTTCATCCACACACATCACTACTCGTATAATACCAGCTTTTTTGATTCGACTTTAGCGAGATGCCCAAGAAGAACTTGTGAAGCAACTTTTGATAGGTTGATGAATTGTATTTGGCTTGATGGCAGTAAAGGTTTCAAAGATAACATGAGTTTTGCAGACATAAGCAAGTTTATCTCTCCGCTTGTTGTTGAAGAAGAAAGCGCCAAAGGCAAGGGAATTATTCTTTCTAACCCATATCAATAAACAGCTTACATTAGGCAGTCACGAGAAATCGTGGCTGCTTTTTTATGCAGGAAAGGAGACTTTTATGAGCAAAGAACCGTTTGAAACCATGCCCGATGTGATGGACGCAAAGCAGATTGCGGAGGCGTTGCAGATTTCAAAAGCGGGCGCATACAACCTTTTGAACAGCCCGGATTTTCCAACTTTGCGGATCGGCGGGCGCAAATTGGTGATGAAAAATGAGCTTGTGGAATGGCTGAAAAGCTACACAAATCGAAAAGCATGAAAACACGGTCAAGAGCCGGAAAAGTGGCAAATCCGCCAATAGCAATAGCCGGAACATACTCCGCATCGTTTGGAGCATTTCTGTCGGAAAATCGCTTCACTTTTCCAATTCAAGAGCCGGAAAAAAATTGTGAAAAACAGGAGGTTTTATGAGAACAGGACTTACTAAGAGAGAAAAGACAACTGCCATCTATTTTGACGAGTATGGCAGCATGATCGAGGTGCAGACCCACAACACCGATCTGAAAAAGCGGCTGACGGCATTTGCGAAAGAATATCCGCAATGCTGCCGCCAGATTGACGATGACGAACAAGGCGGGCTGACCTTTGAGATTGAAAAAGGCAGATTGAGTTTCCGGCTGACTGCACCGTACAGCGAGGAACGGAAACAGGCAGCAAGCGAATTTGCAAAAAAGTTACGAAATTTCTAAACTTGCAACTTGAGAACTCGGGACTCTTTTGATATAATATATTATGAATTGATCTATAAACAAGGAGGTGTGGATATGGCAAAGAACAAACTGGTTGCCCCTGTTGTCAAATGGGTTGGAGGAAAACGCCAGTTGTTAGACGAGATTACTCCCCTACTTCCTAAGCGGCTTACTTCTTATTGCGAGCCTTTTTTGGGTGGTGGAGCCGTTTTATTTTCTATTCAGCCATCCAAAGCAATCGTAAATGACTTGAATGGAGATTTGATTGCGGTTTACGAAATTATTCGTGACGATGTCGAATCTCTCATTACAGATCTCAGAAAGCACGAAAACACTTCAGAGTATTTCTACGCAATACGAGATTTAGATAGAGACAAAGAGGCATATCAAGCCATGTCAAAGGTTGAGCGTGCATCACGATTGATTTATTTGAATAAGACTTGCTTTAATGGTTTGTTCCGTGTTAATTCATCGGGGGAGTTTAATTCTCCGTTTGGTCATTATAAAAATCCTAACATTGTGAACGAGCCTGTTCTGCGGGCAGTAAGCAAGTATTTTTCGTCCGGCAATATCACATTTTGCAACGAAGATTTTGCTGTGACGCTAAGTAGAGTTGGCAAGGGTGGATTTGTGTATCTTGACCCACCGTATGATCCTGTTTCTGATACAGCAAGTTTCACCGGCTATAATAAAGGCGGATTTGACAGAAACGAGCAAATCAGACTAAAGCAATGTTGCGATGAGCTGACGCAGCGAGGCATTAAATTTTTGCTATCCAATTCTGCCACAGAGTTCATAAAAGAACTGTATAAGGACTACAACATATCCATCGTGCAGGCAAAGAGGGCAATCAATTCAGATGCAAGCAAGCGCGGAGCGATAGAGGAGGTGCTAATTAGAAACTATGGGACTGAATGATGCCGCATGGGAAAGCCTATTTGACAAGTATCATATTCTTGCTGAGATTGAGCGAAATGGACAGTTCGTCATTTCGGCAAACCAGATAAAAGAGTTCAGAGAGCCTCGGTTAATGACCAAGTTTGACCACAAAATAAATCTTCCAAATATCTTTGTTGCTAACAACTTGTCAATTTTGCCGATAACTCGTGGAGATTATGTTATTTCCTCTTTTTCGGCATATAAGGAATTTGACGAGCCATCCCAAGATGTTCAGCGGATTTCAATTCCAGCACATATTCAGAGTCTAATGCCGCAGTTTCTTGTGAGCGAAGCGATTGCGTTGAATTGCGCTAATGCCTGTGGAATACTTAATGACTTTTTAGAGGACGATGAGCTTGTTCCAACAGTTAGCGGTCGCATGAGTTCTGGCAGTTTTGAGTTTGGCATTAACACCGCTTTTGGCACGAAAAATATTACCGTAAGCAATTCTCAAATTGAAATTGATGCAGCATACGAAGGTATCCATTATCTTTCTTTATTTGAAGCGAAGCGGGATTTATCTGATGATTTTCTTGTTCGCCAACTTTATTACCCGTTCCGTGTTTGGAGTGAACGAGTAACGAAAACAGTAAAGCCTGTTTTCTTGATTTTCTCAAATGGTATGTTCAATCTGTATCAATATCAGTTTGAAGATCCGCAGAACTACAATTCTCTTATACTAGTAAAACAGAGGAACTATATAATTGCAACAGAGATTTGTTTGGCGGATATTGAAAACCTTTTGAGAACTGTTCCTTTGGTACAAGAGCCAGACATATCATTCCCACAAGCAGATCGTATGTCTCGGATAGTCAACCTTGTCGAGCTGTTAAATGAAAAGCCGATGACTAAACAGGACATTACATCGGAGTATGCTTTTGATGAACGCCAAACTAATTATTATACAGACGCAGGACGGTATCTAGGACTCATTGACAAAACCCATGATGAGGATGGCAACATCCTATTCCAACTTTCTGCCTGTGGACACCGTATAATGGGTTTGGAGTATAAAGAACGCCAGCTTGCGCTTGTAACTCAAATATTGATGCACAAAGTATTCAACGAAATCCTAAAACTTCATTTGCAATGTGGAGAGATGCCGGATAAACAAACCACAATTCAGATAATGAAACGATCCAATCTATATCGTGTTGAAGCTGATAGCACATATTTGCGGCGTTCTTCTACGGTTGTTGGTTGGGTGAATTGGATTCTTGGAATTATCGAAGAATAATTTAGTGTTTCTCAGAGAGGATGGTATCTATGGCAACGAACAAGGACAGACCTATTATTCAATCACACGGTTATAACGGTAGTGAGCCAACTCGGATTTGCCCCCATTGTGGCAAAGAAAAACCGCTAAGTGAGTTTGGCTTTAGAAAAATGGAAAAAAGCGAAAAGGGGCTAATAAGAAATCAATCTTGGTGTAAAGATTGCCGATAACCCCTGTATGTCAAGCTCGCTTGCCGTTGAGGTAGGCGGGCTTGTTTTTAGTTTTTATAACACACGACAAGCACCCACAAAGATCCCTTTGGAACAAAGGGCGCACTTCTATACTGGGGGGAAGCCCTGTATGTGCGCTCTGCGAGGCAGACAGCCCGGACGATTGATGTTCGGGCTGTTTTGCGTCACTCCGTTCCGAACAAGGGGCTGCACCCCTTGCGGCTTCGCCTATCCCTGCGTACTTGTCATATGGAAACGGTTTTGACAAACCATTCCCAAACGACAAGTCTGAAAATCGAACACATTACATAGACCGTTTACCGATTATTGGTAGGCGGTCTTTTTATATCTCCACACTTAAAATCAAGGAGGTCATGCACTATGGCAAAACAGAAAACAATCCCCGAACTAGAAGCTGAGAAAGCGGAAAATGAACGCAAGATCACTCAGCTCCAACACAAAAAACAGCAGCTTGAAAACCGTATCACCTACTACGAAAAGGGAGATCGGCGCAAGCGGGCGCACCACCTTATCACCCGTGGCGCAGCCATTGAAAGTGTTGCACCGCTGACAAAGGTTTTGACCGAAACCGAGTTTTACTCCTTTGCTGAAAAAGCTCTTGCCGTCCCGGAGGTCAAGGGCTTGCTTATGGAAGCGGTCAACGAACACAACCGGGCAGAACAGAAAGAGAGGTGTTGAGTATCGCACTATATCATTTTCATGTGACACAAATCAAGCGCAGCGCAGGACAATCCGCTATTGCATCTGCTGCCTATCGCTCCGGCGAAAAGCTGCACAGCGAATACTACGGTGAGGACAGCGACTACACCAAAAAAGGCGGCGTGATCTGTTCGGAAATCCTGCTACCGTCCTATGCCCCGTCCTCGTTCTCTGATCGAGAAACACTCTGGAATGAAGTAGAGAAATCGGAACGAGGAAAGAAAGCACAGCTTGCATACAGCTTTGACATTGCTTTGCAGAACGAGTTTTCCATGCAGGAGAACATCGAGCTTGCAAGGCAATTTTTATTGGAGCAGTTTGTGAGCCGTGGCATGGTGGTGGACTTCGCCGTTCACTCTCCCGACAAGGAGGACGGCGGCATTTCCAATCCCCACTTTCATGTCATGTGTCCCATCCGCCCTCTGGATGAACACGGCAGATGGGGCAACAAACAGCGGCGGGAATATCTGCTTGATGAGCATGGCAACCGCATCCGTGATGAAGCAGGAAACTATGTGTTCAACGCTGTACCAACCACCAATTGGGGCAGTCCCGATACCTTGGAGCATTGGCGGCAAGCATGGGCTGATCTCTGTAATCAAAAGTTTGCGGAAAAAGAATTGGACTGCCGGATTGACCACCGCAGTTATGAGCGACAGGGCATCGACCAACTCCCCACCATCCATGAGGGTGTGACCGTCCAGGCGATGGAAGCAAAGGGCATCCGCACCAACAAGGGCGATCTCAACCGCTGGATCAAGGTAACCAACGATTTGATCCGTAATCTGAAAAAGAAAATCTCTGCGCTGCTTGACTGGCTGAAAGAAGCCCATGAGGAATTAAGCAAGCCACAAGCCCCCAATCTGGCGCATCTACTCAGCGATTATTATTCTGGACGCAATGCCGGAGCTTGGAGCCAGAAAGCGAAGATCGGCAATCTTAAAGAGTTCAATGAAATCGTCAATTATCTCATGCAGAACAAGCTGACAACGCCGGAGGAATTACAGGAGCGTGTGTCTGCGCTGAGTGAGCGCATCGACACTCTGAAAAGCTCTATGCGTGGCAAATCCGAGCGTATGAAAGAGTTGGACGAGCTTCTCCGCATGGTGCAGCTTTACACCGAAGGCAAGCCCGTTGCCGACAAGTTAGCAACGATCAAATGGAAAGGCAAGCGGGAGCAGTTCATGTCCGAAAATGAAAACGCACTCCGCCTGTATCACATGGCAGAGCGCAAGTTGAAGCCGTATTTCAAGGACGGCAAACTGCCCATCACTGTCTGGCGCAAAGAGCGTGACCGTCTGGAACAGGAGTACAAGACCGAACAAGCAGAGCTTTCTCCCATCCATGCAGAAGTGAAAAAGCTATGGCAGATCAAATACAAGGTGGAGCAGGTCATTCATGCACAGGAAAAAACGGCGCAGCGCCGCACAAAGAAACATCAAATCGAGCATTAAGGAGGATTTCAAAAATGGAACTCAACTGGAAAGAGGACAATAACCTCGTAAGAAAAATTGCAAAAATACTTCTCGGAGATACACTGCCGAATGGTGAGCCTGTAAGTTCGTTGGTTTTGATTGACGCTGCTTCACGGGCTGAATTACAGCGATGGGCAGATATGAGTGATGCAGAATTTGAAGCTGCACGACAAAACGGTGATACCATCCACATTGATGTGGATGATGAAATCAAGCGCATCACGGAGGAATATGGGCTTGATCCGAATTTCTTGGATGATCTGCTTGCCGAATTTGATGAAGACGCAGACGATGACATGGAAATATTTTCAGATGCAGAAAGTGAAACGACCAAGACCTTTTGGCAGAGATCGAGGAATGGAAGCAGCAGGAGCATGACGAGCCGGAGGGATATTACTTCTCCAATCCTGACCCGTATCTGAAACCCGCGCCGCTGCCGCCCGACCACCCCAGACACAATTTCTGGTTTGATGAGGACGGACACATCCGTGTGAAAAATCCATCTGCTTTCTGGCTGCCGGAGTTCACTTTGCAGAAAGAGATTGGCGGCACAATCTACTCCATCACAGGCACTTATGACGGAACGGAAACGCTGGATAAGAAGATGGAGCGCATTATGGCTGAAAAGTTTACAGAAAAGTTGGAGGATAGCGAATGACAAATTCACAGAATCTTGGTACAATAGAAGCAACCAATCCTGTACTGGCAGTTGCCCCTTTGAAGGAGGAAACAGAAATGTTACGGGCAACTGATAAAATCACCGCACTCTACTGCCGTCTATCCGTGGAAGATATGAAAGAGGATAAAAAGGGCGGCAAAGAAGATGTGTCAAATTCCATTCAGAATCAAAAAATGATCCTGCTCCAGTACGCTAAAGAAAATCGCTTTCCTAACCCGATCTTTTTCGTGGACGATGGGTACAGCGGCACGAACTATGACCGCCCCGGCTTCCAAGCCATGCTTGCGGAAATCGAAGCAGGACGAGTGGCAGTCTGTATCACCAAAGACCTATCCAGACTGGGACGAAATTCCTCGCTGACCGGGCTTTATATCAACTTCACTTTCCCGAAGTACAATGTGCGGTATATTGCCATCAACGACCACTTTGACACCATCGACCCCAACAGCACAGACAGCGATATTGCCGGTATCAAAAACTGGTTTAACGAATTTTTCGCCAAAGATACAAGCCGCAAAATCCGGGCTGTGCAAAAGGCAAAGGGTGAGCGTGGCGTACCGCTGACTACCAATGTTCCGTTCGGGTATCTCAAAGCCCCAGAGGACAAGACCAAGTGGATCGTGGACGAAGCTGCGGCTGTGGTAGTCAAGCGAATCTTCAAGCTGTGTATGGAAGGACGGGGACCGATGCAGATCGCAAAGCTCTTGCAGGAGGAAAAGGTACTTAATCCCACAGCCTATAAGAAGCGTGAGGGCATCAAGACACCCAGCCCGGAAACCGCTGATCCGTACCATTGGAACACCAACACGGTTGTTCATATTCTGGAACGGCGGGAGTACACAGGCTGTACGGTCAACTTCAAGACCTACACCAATTCCATTTGGGACAAGAAACAGAGGGAAACGCCCGTTGAAAAGCAGGCAGTTTTCTACAATACCCACCCGGCGATCATTGAGCAGGAGGTCTTTGACAAGGTGCAGGAAATTCGCCAGCAGCGTCACCGCAGGACAAAGACGGGCAAGAGCAGTCTGTTTTCCGGTATGGTCTACTGCGCTGATTGTGGAGCAAAAATGCGCTACTGCACCACCAACTACTTTGAAAAGCGGCAGGATCATTTTGTATGCGCCAACTACCGCAGCAATACGGGAAGTTGTTCGGCACACTTTATCCGTGCTGTTGTTCTGGAAGAATTGGTCTGGATGTACATGAGAACTGTGATTTCCTATGTCAGTCGGTATGAGGATCATTTCCGTGCCGTCATGGAGCAGAAGCTCCGGCTGTCCAGCGAAGCCGCGATCCGTGGACACAAGAAGCGGCTGGCACAGGCTGAAAAGCGGCTGGGAGAGCTTGACCGTTTGTTTATCCGCATTTACGAGGACAATGTGGCGGGGCGCATCACAGATGAAAAGTTTTCTATGATGAGCAAGACCTATGAGGACGAACAAGCGCAGCTTAAAGCGGAAATTCAGGCTTTGCAGCAGGAAATCGAAGTACAGGAACGACAGATTGAAAATTTGGAGCAGTTTATCCAGAGGGTACACAAATACAAGGATTTGGACGAGCTTACGCCCTATGCTCTGCGGGAACTTGTCAAGGGAGTTTATATCGAAGCCCCCGACAAGAGCGGCGGCAAACGGCGGCAAAATATCCGCATTTCCTATGACCTTGTAGGCTTTATCCCACTGAATGAACTGATGAAAGAGGAAACGGCATGACCAAAGTCATGCCGCTCCTACAAAAATACGATATTACTTTCTTACGACCCCCGACCATTTGCGACAGGCCTTTTTTCAATGCGCACAAGGATGAATCTTGGCGATAGCTTGTAAATCATAAGGTGTTTCTTGATAGACGATGTTCAGCCAGTTGTGATAGAACAGGTGAGCGTAGCTGCACCACGTGAAGTATGGCGTCTTGGTATCGTTGTCACCAGGATAGTAGTTCTTGGGCACGGCAATGGGCAGGCCCTTTTTCTTATCCCGCAGGTATTCCTCTTCCAGGGTCCGCCGGTCGTACTCGAAGTGGCCGAGGACGAAGAAACGGCGGTGATCCGGCGTACCGATGATGTTGATGCCGTTTTCGACGGACCGGGAGAGGATGTCGAGCTGCGGCGTATTGTAGACTTGGATGTCGTTGATCGCCGTATGCCGCGACTGGGGGATGAAGTAACGGTCATCGAAGCCCCGCAGGAGGGGATGGTGCTTCTGGGTCAGCTGGTATTCAAAGATACCGAAGAGCTTGGCCGGCAGGAGACGCTTTTCGATGCCATAGTAGTAATACAGGGCTGCCTGGGCGCCCCAGCAGAAGTGGAGCGTCGAGAAGGCATGTGTCTTGGCCCATTCAAAGTAAGTCTTCATTTCCGGCCAGTAGTCGACAGACTCGAAGGGAATCTGTTCGACCGGTGCGCCGGTGATGATGAAACCGTCGTAGTAGTTATCCTTGATTTCATCGAAGACGTAGTAGTTTTCTTCTAAATAAGACGGGTCGGTGTGGGTGCTCTCATGGCTGTCCGTATGGCAGAAGTCCACTTCGACCTGGAGCGGTGAATCACCGAGGAGGCGGAGAAGCTGCAGCTCTGTCGGTTTCTTCAAAGGCATCAGGTTGAGGATAAGGATGCGCAGCGGCCGTATATCCTGATGGAGGGCCAGCCCCTTATCGATGGTGAAGATACCTTCTTCGTGAAGTTTTTCCTTGGCGGAAAGACCGTCAGCAATTTTAATAGGCATAGTGCATTTCTCCTTACAGTAGTCTTAGATAGTTGCCAGTGCTTTTTCAACAGCGGCGAGGAGGTCTTCGATGTTTTCGAGGCCTACAGAGATGCGGATCGTGCCCGGTGTGATACCGCAGGCGCGCTGAGCTTCTTCCGAAAGCTGCTGATGCGTCGTCGAAGCCGGGTGAACGAGGAGGGACTTGGAGTCGCCGACGTTAGCCAGGTCGGAGAAGATGTCCGCATTGTCGATGAATTTACGGGCAGCTGCATAGCCGTCTTTCAATTCAAAGGAGAAGATCGAACCGGTTCCCTTGGGGAAGTATTTCTGAGCCAGTTTGTAGTACGGCGAAGACGGGAGGGACGGATAGTTGACTTTAGCGACTTTCGGATGGTTTTCCAGGAAGTCGGCGATTTTCTGGGCGTTAGCGACGTGGCGTTCGATGCGCAGGGACAAGGATTCCAGGCCCTGGATGAGGAGCCATGCGTTGAACGGGCTGATGCAGGCACCGAGGTCGCGGAGGGCTTTGGCGCGGATACGGGTTACGAAGCCGGCACCAGGGATATCCTTGGCGAAGTTGACGCCATTGTA
>ERZ791573.1282-NODE-1282-length-9855-cov-3.908878_pt1 | contig 9855 bp, 8 predicted proteins | sample MGYA00509971_ERZ791573 | MGnify/ENA primary metagenome ERZ791573 (study PRJEB30046, sample SAMN00791921) | human gut metagenome | study: EMG produced TPA metagenomics assembly of the A metagenome-wide association study of gut microbiota in type 2...
ACGCGCGCGTCGCCGCCGACGGTCGAAAGGTCGATCTTCTGCGCATCGGCGCTCACATAGGCGTAGGCGTCCGTCGTTTCGACCTCGATCTTCTCAAAGTGACCGGCGCTGACCAACTCCGCCGGAAGTCCCACGTCGAGATACTTTTCCCCATCGTAGCTGCCGCGGTAAGCGTCGCCGAGGAAGCGGATGCGCAGCGTGTCGCCATCGATCGTGCAGACCATCTTCTCGCTCTCGGCGAGCGGCGCGGTGGATTCCTCCTTCACGCTGATCTGCGCGCTCTGCTCGGCGGCATAGATGTTCACGCTGCCGCTGCGCCACGAGATGTCGATCTTGCGGATGTCTTGGCTCTCGCCGATGCTGAGCACCGCGCCCGTGTGGAGCTCTTCGCTCCCCTCCGCCTGCGTGCAGAAGGTGTAGGTCGCGCTGCTGCCGTCCCAGAGCGCGTCGACGGCGAAAATGCCGTCGCTTTGCGGCAGTTCTGCGCGGAATGTGCCGTTATCCTGCCGCTGGGCGGTCACGGTCTCGGACGACATGCCGGTGCTGCCCCAGGCGTCGGACGGCCAGCAGCGGAGACTGACGGAATCGGGCGAATTATCGCCGAAATCGAGCGTTACGGTGTAGAAATAGGCGGCCGACACTGCAAAGGGCATTTCCAGTACAGGTGTGATGTCACGGGAGGTTTCGTCCAGCGGGTGCGCGCCGCAGGCAATGACGGTCATACTCTGTAGGCCCTGGGGGTAGGTCCAGTCGTAGCTGCCGCTTTTGAGGGTGACGCTGCAAGCGTTTGCACTTGTCACCGTCAGTGTTGGCGGGGTTTGGCGCGCGGCCTCGTCTGCGCTTTTTTCGCCGCAGGCGGCGAGGGAAAGGGCCAGCGCGAGGGGGAGCAGGAGGGAAAGAAGCTTCTTCATCGTTCGTTCCTCATTTCTTTCGGATACTTCTATAGACGTATGATAGCCGAAAAAGTTCCCGCGCACAACGAGGGATCGTTGCACAAAACGCGGCAAGTTGTTGTATCGTGAATTCTAATACCGGAGGCGGTACAGCTTTTTGCCGCGTTGTGTGCAACGCTGCTTCATGATACGGCGTATCATGAAAAGGCAAATCATGCATCAGTGTTCCCGCGTTTGCAGGGGGGTGTGGGCTGCCTTTTCCAACATTATATTTTGGGGGAAAGCGCATGAACAAGACGACAAATTTCGACCTGCCGCAGTGGGTCAAGGAGGACCCGATCAAAATGCAGGACTTCAACGCCGCGTTTGCGAGCATCGACGCGGCGCTCAAGGCGGAGACCGACGCGCGCAGCGAGGCCGACGGCACGGCGGCGGAGCGCATCACGGCATTGGCGCAGACGATCGCAAACGGTAAAATCTGCCGCATCAAATACGGCAGCTACGCCGGCAATGGTCTGAGCGGCGCGGAAAATCCCAACAAGATCGACTGCGGCTTTTACCCGCTGCTTGTGATGGTGAGCGAGCAGAGCGACACGCAGCACTGGGCGCTGCGCGGCGTCAGCGGGTTTTACAACTCGAATAACCGGGGCAACGCGGCGATATGGGACAACAGCAGCGTAAGCTGGTTCTGCCAGCAGGAAGAGGATCAGTATTTCGCCCCGCCCGCCATTCAGTTCAATGAGGCGGGCAAAACATATTATTATGTGGTGCTCGGCTGCGACGCGGACTGAGACGCAGAAAAACAAAAAACAGCCCCCGGCTCAAAAGAGCCGGGGGCTGAAACTCTATTCAGAGATTTTTTGCGCTTACGTCAATGATTAGTTGGCGTAGTAAGCGTTGAGAACACCAGAATCAGTGAGCTTGCCAACAGTGCTGTCGATGGTGAGGGTGATGGAGTCGGGACCGAAAGCGGTGAGCTTGGCGGTAGAGACGCCGAACTCAGTAGCAGCACCATTAAGGGTGATGGTGTAGGTGCCATCAATGGGATTCTTAACAGTCTTGGCGTAGGACTGGAGAACAGCACCGGTGTCCTTATTCACGATGTTCAGGGTGTAGGTGTAAGAGGTAGCGAGAGGATCGGGGTTGGTGGAGGTGTCGACCTTGTTCACAGCGTAAACCTGGAGCGCCAGACGGTTGAGGGTGGCGGAGGTGCCAGCGGGATCAGCGTTGTAAACAACGATGACGTTCTGCGTGGTGACATCGCCGAGAGCCAGAGGCATCTTGGTCAGGCCGTCAACGCCGTTGCCGGAAACCGTGTAGAACTTGTCGCCAGTGATGGTGCCATCGACATAGTCGGTGTAGACAGAGTTCTTGTAGGTGTCCTTGTCAGCGCCCACGATGGAGTCGACCTTAACGGTGTAACCGGCGTAGGCAGCAGCCATGGGATAGCCGGTGAAGGCGGTGATGGCAGCGGTGGTGGAGGACTCAGTGCCGATCGCAGCGATGGCGACATAATCCTTGACGTAGTTGTTGCTCAGAGCGACCTTGAAGAGACCGCCGGCGACCTTATTGGTAGCCTGGGTTCTGAGGGCGTTGAGCAGGGTGAGGACGATAGCGTCGTCCTTGGAGCCGTAGATGTTGCCCTTCACGCCGTCAACGTAGCCGGAGATGGTGTAGACACCGGTCTTGGCGTCATAGGAGACCTTCTCGTTGGCATAGTAGAAGAGGCTGGTGACCTTGGCGGCAACGGGATCGGCGATGACGTAGACGTAATCGGCGACCTTATCACCGTTCAGATCGACGAAGTCGACCTCAGCCTGAGCATAGTTGTCGATGTTGCCGAGACCAACGATGGACTTGAAGGTGTAGGGATTGGTAGTGTTGTTGCGGACCAGGAAGACGGTGGCATCGTCAACGATCAGGTTTTTGCCGTTGTACTGGGTGTTCTTGCTGACGAACAGGTTCTCGTTGAAGAACTTGGCGTCAACACCGGTAGCGACTTCGACAGCGGCGAGAGTGCCGTTTGCCTGGGTGGTGAACTGGAAGAGGTGGCCGTTCAGGATACCGTTGACATCACAGACAGCGTTGGTGTTGATGTAGGAGTCAACGTAGAAGTAGTCACCATCAGCCTTCATGAACTTGTTCTGGATGCCGGTGCTGTGGGTGACCTTACCGGTCGCAATCTTGGGGGCCACAACGCCGGAAGCAGTATCGTCGAAGTAGGTCATCTTGCTCAGGTCGACCACAGCGGTGGTGCCGTCCATGTAGGTGACATTCGCCTTAGCAACGCCGGAACCGTCCGCAGCGTTGCCAGCCCACCAGATGGAGTTGATGACGCCGTAGCTGGTAGCAGCAGCGATCTCAACGTTACCGATGAGGTTGTTGTACTGATCGAAGAACCAGGTGAACTTGTTGGTGCTGGCCACCGCGTTGTCGAAGTAGAACTTGGCAGCATCGTCATAGACAGTGCCCTCGACGTTGTGCTGCTTGGCGTTGTAGTAGATCACGCTCTGAGCGCCGTCAATGGAAGTGGCCTTGGAAACGATCTCGCCGTACTTGTCAGCGGCGGTCTTGATGAGGCCGCTCTCGGTAGCGTTGTTAGCAGCGTTGGTGTAGGCGTTCAGGAGAACGTAATCGCCGACAGCATACGGATACGCATCCTCGCCGTTGGTGAGGGTGAGCGTGGTAGCAGCAGTGGAGCCCTTGGTGGCATAGACATCGAGCTTGATGGTAGCCTCGGTGCGCAGGTGGCCCTGAGCGTCATAAGCGGCAGGAGCAACATAGGTGACCTTGGCGAGGAAGGTGTCGATCATGACGATGGTATCGTCATAGACCTCAACCAGACGGCCCTGAGCACCCATCTTGGTGACGGTGTCGGTCAGGTTGACCGTGTAGGTCGTGGGCTGCTTCTGGCCGTTGACATACAGGGTGTAAGCGGTGTCGACCTTCAGGCCAGCGTCGTGAGCGACGTCGCACTCAGTAACAGCCTTGGTGTAGGTCAGGTTGGGCTTCTCAACGAAGGTAGTGGCCTTGTCGCCGGTGTTGTAGGTCCACTTGGTGGCGGGACGGCCCCACTTGTCGGAAGCAGCAGCGGAAGCGAGCTTGAAGTTCTTCTCGCCGAGGCTGTTGGTCTTGGTGCCGATGACCTTATCGGTCACATAGCCGAAGGCCGGGGTGTAGGTGACCTGAGCCTTCTGGATGCCCTGGAACAGGAGCTCAGCGACCAGCTCACGGGAAGCGGGAGCGTTCAGGTCGGTGGTCTTCGCCACTCTGTCCAGAACGCCGAGCTGCTGCGCGGTCTGCGCAACATGGAGCGCCCAGTCAGCGCCGGAGAACTCGTTGTTCTTGTCGTAGCCGACAGCGCGGAGGATCATGGCGAGGACTTCATAGCCGGTGACCTTGCCGGACGGCTTGAAGGTGCCATCGGGATAGCCCTTGACGAGGGAGGCGTTGGCGCAGTAGCCGATGTAGCCCTGAGCCCAACCGGCACCAGCCATGTCGCTGAACTTGTTATAAGTGGCATAGAGGCCGGACTTATCGTTCTTGGCGACGTCGGCAGTGTAGATACGATAGACGATCGTAGCTACCTCAGCGCGGGTGATGTTGCCCTCGGGCTTGAAGGAACCATCCTCATAACCCTTGAACACACCCATGCCATTCAGAACGGCAACAGACTCAGCGTAATCATCGCTGATGCTCTTGTCATCCTTGAAGGCGTTGGCGCTGACGGCCAGAGACAGAGTCATGACCAGAGCCAGCACCATTGCGAGTAACTTTTTCATAGATGTTACTCTCCTTTCATAAATTTCCATCCCCTTGGAGCGCTCCGGCAGCGAAAAGCGGGCATTTTGCTGTTCGCGGGCGAAAATGAAGGTTGACCGAAAAAGTTGCAAAACATTTCGATTTTCTTGCATTTTTGACCGTTTTGCAGGAAAACGCGCGATTTTAGTTGCTATCGCATCCCCTTAAAGATGGTTCGTTTGTCAGAAAGGAGCAAGTTTCGGCGTTTCTCGGCTTACTTACCGTGGCATGCCGATCCCGTAACTAAGTCGGGAACGCACCGTTCCCCACCCTTTCTGCACTGTCACCTTACCACAAGCAAAATTTCAAGTCAACGCTTTCGCCCCATCTGTAACACACTTGTAACAAACCGCCGCTTCTGTTACAGCTTGACATAAAACCCCCGCTTTCGCCATTATCCGCCACCACATACATATAATATATAAGCACAAATATGAAAAAAGCGGCCTAAGCCGCTTTTTGTGATTTTAGACCCGCGCAGCGGTCAGGCGGCAAGTAACAGTAGTCCGCGCCGCCGCGCGGGGAGCGAAATTCCCCTTTTCCAGCCGCGGCCCGCCGAAAAAAAGGAAAGCCCGCTCACCTGAGCGGACTTTCGCCAATATTTTTTGTACAACCCCGTACAACCCCAAAAAATTGCGCGCCCGCAGGCGCGCAATGATCTTGATCGTTTTTTGTCGCGACAGAAGGTGAATTGCCGCAAAGCGGCAAGCGAAGCCGCCCTGGGGCGTGTGCGTGACAAAAAAACCTCTCACGCCGCAAACGTGTGCGCCTACGGCGCGTGCGCTGCCGCGGCGTGCAATCCGAAATCAAAAAAGGCGGCTTTCGCCGCCTTTTTTGAAGTTCTTTACTGAATCTCGATCTGCTTCGCGTTCACCACGGCGCTCTTCTTCGGCATGTTCAGCTTGAGCACGCCGTCATTGTACTGCGCGGAGATATTCGCAACCTCGACGCCGCTGATGTCGAACGCGCGCTGGTAGCTGCCGTAGCTGCGCTCGCAGCGGACGTAATTGCCCTTCTTGTCCTGATCCTCGTGCTCGCTGTGGCGCTCGGCACGAATGGTCATCGTGTCGCCGTCCACATCGACGTGGATGTCCTCTTTCTTGAAGCCCGGCAAATCAGCTTCCAGCAGGTAACTGTCGCCCTTGTCCTGAATATCGGTCTTAAACTCACTCAGCCCGCGGCCCCACGAGCCGTCACCGAAGAATGCGCGCTCCATCTGATCCCAGGGATCATAAGCCGCAACGTGGTTGTTTCTGCGTTCAAAAGGTCTCAGTTCAAACATAATACAAAGCCTCCAAATCTATTCTGGCGAGCCGCTTTTGCAGCCCGCGTGGTTTACGTTTCTTTCGTTCCCCTCGGAACAATTATGAGTATAGGCACGCCCTGTGAACAAAAATACTTCTTTTGATGAACAAACTTTTAATTTTAGCACTCACGCGTCGAGAGTGCTAAAATTGTGGTAGCTGCGGACCGCCGCCAAACCGCTACCCGACCTTTCGCGCCCCCAAACCCTTGAAAAATCAGGCTTTTTTCGCCCCCAAACCCCCGTTTCCGGCAAATCGCTACCAAACCGCTACCAGCCGCGTCCGCGAGCCCTTGCGCGGCGGGCTTTTTCCGCGTCGCTAAGGGGATGCGATATCCACTGAATTGAATGTTTTTGCGTTGATTCTGCCTGTTTTTTGTGATTCTTGATCGTTCTTGCAACAATTTTAGAATTTACGAATTTTGGCGGCAACCACGGGGAAGCGGGAGAGACGGCGGGTGTTCGGCCGCAAGGGGATGGAAATTTATGAAAGGAGAGTAACATCTATGAAAAAGTTACTCGCAATGGTGCTGGCTCTGGTCATGACTCTGTCTCTGGCCGTCAGCGCCAACGCCTTCAAGGATGACAAGAGCATCAGCGATGATTACGCTGAGTCTGTTGCCGTTCTGAATGGCATGGGTGTGTTCAAGGGTTATGAGGACGGTTCCTTCAAGCCCATGGGCAACATCACCCGCGCTGAGGTGTCCGCGATCGTGTATCGCGTGTACACGCAGAACGTCAAGGTGCGCCCAGATAGGGCGTTGTGCAAAGCAGTTTAAGGTACTGCCGCACACGGCAGTGCGCGAAATATTCTGCCTTACCGACTAAGGAGAAATCCTTTACGGGAACATCGCATAGCAGAGAAAGGAATAGTCACCGAAAGACTTAGGTGCGACTGTTTCCTGATATTAAGAAGGTACGAGGATAAGATTGGGTTTATCGAATGTGAGGTTCCAGTTCCTGTTTTTTGCAGGTGTGGGAAAAGTCTTGAAACCCATGTCATAACGCTGTCACGTTATCTTTGACGACGGGGCAACTGCCAACACGTTATGAAACAGGCGTGAGAACACGTCATAACGAACCGAAAGCATATCCGACAATCTTCATTCACCTAAGCACAACGCTAACTGGGGATTACCTAAGTCCGGCTCATTCGCCGGATATGGCAACGGAGGCTCCATAGTAGTCCGAGAGGGATAATAACCCTTACATGGCAAATGGAGCCAGTTAGTAACATCTAAAATGTAAGAATGAAAGGGAGGAGAACCCTCAATGAAACCAACATCTGAAATTTTAGAGCGTATTGAAAGGTGTCCCAGCGAACACAAAGGCGGCATATTCACAAGGCTTTACAGATACCTGCTCCGTGAAGATATTTATTACGCCGCCTACCAGAAACTTTATGCAAACAAAGGCGCAACAACACAGGGTATTGACGATGATGCCGGACGAGCAGGCGGTCACGCCGCGTATGACCGTCGTTTTCTGTCCGCCGTCCGCGCGGAACAGCACCAGCGCCGCGGGGCAAAAGCCGCATTCGACGCTGTTCGGGTGATTTTGGCCCGATAGGCCGGTGCCGGTGTATGTGCCGAACTTCGCGCGGCAAATCTTGCTGCTGGCAATCGTCTGCGCAATGGCGGTCACGGCCTCCGCCTCCGCCTTGGCCGCCACCGCGTCGGCGTTGGCCTTGAGCGTTTCGTCGATCTTGCCAAACGCCGCATTGACGTCATCCATCTTGATAAAGTCCGACTTTTCCCACTTGGGCAGGCCGTAATTGGCTGTTTTTCCCATCGCATCCTCCCCTTTCACCACGCGCGGCGCACGACGCTCAGCACGCCGATGGCCTCGTCGATGCTCGAAAAGCGGTAGACGCGCTCGTCGCGCTCGCGCTGCGCCTTTTCGATCGGGTTTTCGAATTTCATCCGCGCTAAGTGCTCGCATTTTTCGATCTGGGTTCTGGGTCGTTCATAGGTGTTGTTGTACATGTTTTTCCTCCTCATTTTGTGCAGCCCACGCATTCGCGCGGACCGTTTACAGCTATAAAGCTGTAAAGCGGTTTTTGGGACGAACCGGTGCAGCGGAGGAAAAATTTTCCGCCTTGACAACGCATGAAAGCGGGGTATAATGGAGATAGAAAAGGGCGCTGTTGTCATGACGGTTAGCCCTCAAAGCTGGTTAAAACAATACTATGTTAACCGCTCGGTGGCCGCCGGGCGGTTAACACGCTTTTGGGGCTATGTAGGTCATTACCACGAGGACAATGACGAGACACAGAAGAAAACGCAGAGCATTTCCTCTTCCCATCCGCATCACCCCCTTTCGCAAGGGAGTCGAAACAGCCGCCACCGTTCCTTTACAAATATTATTATAGCATACCTCTTTACACTTAACAAGTACCAATATGCACAAGTTATACACTTAAATATTGTAGTATAATATAGTCACAGGATAAGGAAAGGGGAAAGCGATAATCAGTATGACCGCAACGCAATTGCAGTATATGCAAGCGTAGACAGCGGCATAGCAGAACCCCACAGGCAAAAGAAAAGACAAGCCCATATTTCAGAGCTTGCCTTGTGGAATTATGCTACTTTGTCAGATGTATATTCAACAACCGCTATTTCGGTCATAAGACTGCTTACGGTTTTTACAATGTCATCAAGTCTTTTTGCCACTTCATCGGTAAAAACGGTTTCACCGCATTTTGAACATTCCAAACACGGAACATTCTTTACGATTACAATGCACTTTTTAAGATCAACAAAATGTGTTGTTGTACTTGGCTTCAAATCACCTTTGCAATAAAAACAAGTCATTGTTATTTCTCCTTTCGGGTTTGTGAATCACTTTCAAATTTATCTGAATCGGGAAAATAGGCAGTTACTATACAAACAACATTTCCGTTGCAACCTACCACAATATGCAAATATTCATTGTTTGTACTTACACCTAAAACAAGGCAAGCGGGATATGGATAGCTGTCAGGATATTGTTCTATTATTTTGCCCGTATGTATTGCATTGAATACATCATCACGGTATATTCCTCGTTCCTGTAACCGTTTCAGAGCGTGCACAGACCATATGACAGATTTATCGTCACATAACTTTTGTAATGCTTCGATATTTAATTCAGGCAAGCTTGTCACCTCCTCTGTCTATGGTGTGTTTGATTTGTGTATTTATTCGCAACTAATTCGCAACCATTCTTTACAACTTTATTGTAGCATATCAAGATAGATTGTACAAGAATAATATTAATCAGTTTGGATTTGGTAATGGTATTGTTTTCTAAACAACAATAAAAGGTATCAGTCTTTTTAACCAATACCTTTTTATGGAGCTGATAACTATTCTATGCATTGCGAGAGTGCATACCTCGCTTGTTGCTTGCGGTGCAAATTCTGAACGCTCATCAACGCTACGCCCTAAAAACAGTCCGCAGGACTGTTTTCTTAACGGGCTTTCAAATCCCGTGTCTTAATCAAAAATAAAAAAGTATCAGTCTTTTTAACCAATACCCTTTTATGGAGCTGATAACGGGATTCGAACCCGTGACCTCGTCCTTACCAAGGACGCACTCTGCCTACTGAGCTATATCAGCATATTTAATTGTAAGGTTGCAACCTTTATAATGTTAATAATGTTAATCTCGCAAAATTTCGGACATTAACAGCCAAATCATTGACATAAAAAACAGTAAAAATCCAGCAATAACAAAATCAAAATTAATTTTACTTTTTTTACACGGTCGCAAAACCACGGTGATTATATCACAAAAACATCGTTATGTAAAGTGTCCACGAAATATAATAACACATTTGCACGGTGATTTCAAATGTTTTTTTAAACTTTTTTG
>ERZ791573.1283-NODE-1283-length-9854-cov-23.267170_pt1 | contig 9854 bp, 11 predicted proteins | sample MGYA00509971_ERZ791573 | MGnify/ENA primary metagenome ERZ791573 (study PRJEB30046, sample SAMN00791921) | human gut metagenome | study: EMG produced TPA metagenomics assembly of the A metagenome-wide association study of gut microbiota in type 2...
TGGATGAACAACAATCTATTAACAAGAAGATAGCCAATCAAATTCCGGTTATTGTGCAGAAAAGTGTGCAGGAACAGTCCAAAAAGCCAAAACGAAAAGGTTTCTTGGGCATCTTTGGCAAAAAAGAGGGAACGAAGCCAACGGAAACCACGTCCATGCGCTCCTTGTCGGTCATGGAGAGCGTGGTGATGTTCACCACATTTTTCAGTTCGGTCAGCACATCGTTGCTCTCTTCCAGCAGTTTCGTGTACCCGAAGGCGATGGCTCCTAATTCCTCCACGGTGAAGTTGTCGTCACGCATCATCCGTTGGAAGTTGGTCACATAGATGTCGGTGATGTCGCCCACCATCAGGATGGTCTGCTGCACCTTGCGGGCGTCCCGGACAAGGTTGTTCACCGATTTCAGCGCGTCGTAATACTTCTTGCCCTGCTCATAAATTTTTACTGTTTCCTGAAAGTTCTTCACCATATTTTGAGCCGTCGTGGAAGTATGCACCACGTTCTTGGAAGTGTTCACGATGCTCTGCGCGATGTTGGACGGGTCTATCACCGCCCACTGTGCGCTTGCCCTGCCGACTGCAAACAGGCACAGGCAGATAATAAGTGTTATTCTTGTTCTCATGTTACTTTGGATTTTAGTGGATTTCATTATTTATTGCTCGCCTATCGGATGGTCCGGTTTCGGGTTCACACGCACGTAGTCCCCGTTCGGCGAGAAGGTCAGGATGTCCGTCGCCTCGTTGTAGGACACGTCGATGCGGAATCCGGTGTTCATGAACAGATTGCCGTTCTCCTCCTGCAAGAGATAGGTTTCCGGCTTCAGCTTGCGGCGGATGCCGCTCCGCTTGAATACCGTCACCTTATAGGCTTCGCCCTCCTTGTAGATAAGCACGTCGGGCTTGCCCTCCACACTCTCCCAGTTTCCGCAAAGCAGGTCGCGTCGGTTGTCCGTTATGTCGCAGGATTGCAGCACCATGACCGCCAGCCCGATTAAACACTTGCTGACTTGCAGCATTTTCGTTCTTGATATACTCATACGCATTTTCTTTTTTAGTTGATGAATCTGTTTCTATTTATTCCTTTTTTCTCCGCCTTTCGGCAAGCTGCCGGATGACGGCTTCAATGTCGCCGCCCAACTGTTCCGCCAGACGGTAAACCTCTACTTTTTCCGTTTCTTCGGTGGTGTACGCCAGATACTCTTCAGCACTAACTTCGGTGGCATAGACCGCCGACTGCGTGCCGCCCAGTCCTATCCACACTTCCTTGTAGAGCCTTGACGGGTTGTTCGCCATGTTGATGGAGAGTATCTGCGACTTCTCTTTCTCCGTCAGACCCAACAGGGACTGTATGGCATCAAACTTGTTCATGTACTTCCGCTGGTCAAGGAGTATCTTGCAGTCGGAGTTGTTGATGATGCTCTCCTTGACGACGGGCGAGGAAATGATGTCGTCCACCTCCTGCGTCACCACGATTGCCTCACCGAAATACTTACGCACCGTCTTGTACATATAGCGCAGGTAGTCAGCCATATTTGCCGAAGAAAGAGCCTTCCAAGCCTCCTCCACGATAAGCTGCTTCCGCACCCCTTTCAGACGCCGCATCTTGTTGATGAAGGCTTCCATGATGATGATGGTCACTACCGGGAACAGTTCGCGGTTGTCCTTGATGGAGTCAATCTCGAAGACGATGAACCGTTTGCCCAGCAGGTCGATGTTCTCCGCCGAGTTGAGCAGGAAGTCATAGCGTCCGCCCCGGTAATACTGCCGCATGGTGGTGAGCATGTTGTCGATGTTGAAGTCCTCCTTCTCCACCTTGATGTCACGCTCCGCCAGTTCCCGGCGGTAGTCGTCGCGCATGTACTCGTAGAAGGTGTTGAACGAGGGGACGATGCTCCGGTCTGCCCTGATGCGCTCGATGTAGGCACTCACGGCACTGCCCAATTCCCCGCTTTCGGTTTTCGTCACCTTGTCGTCCTCCGACTTCCAGAGCGTCAGCAGCAGCGTCTTGATGCTGTCCTTCTTCTCCACGTCGAACACGTAGTCGTCGGTGTAGAACGGGTTGAAGCTGATGGGCTTCTCCTCCGTGTAGGTGAAATACACGCCGTCCGTGCCGCCCGTCTTGCGCCGTATCATCTCGCACAATCCCTGATAGGAGTTTCCCGTGTCCACCAATACCACATGCGCGCCCTGCTCGTAATATTGTCGCACGAGGTGGTTCATGAAGAACGACTTGCCACTGCCCGAAGGACCTAATACGAACTTGTTACGGTTGGTGGTGATGCCCCGCTTCATCGGCAGGTCGGAAATGTCGAGGTGTAGCGGTTTTCCCGTGAGCCTGTCCACCATCTTGATGCCGAAGGGCGAGAGCGAACTGCGGTAGTTGGTTTCCTCCGTGAAGAGGCACACCGCCTGCTCGATGAATGTATGGAAACTCTCTTCCGCCGGGAAGTCCGCCGCGTTGCCGGGCATCGCCGCCCAGTAGAGCGTCGGGCAGTCGATGGTATTGTGGTGCGGCACGCACTCCATGCTTGCCAGCTGGCTGCCCACATCGTTCTTGATATGCTTCAGTTCCTCCGCGTCATCGCTCCACGCCATGACGTTGAAGTGCGCCCGTACCGAGGTCAGCCCGTAGGAATGGGCTTCGTTCAGGTACTGGTCTATCCACTCGCGGTTGATGCTGTTGCTCCGGCTGTATCGGGATAGCGACTGCATATTCCTTGCGGACTTCTCGAACTTCTGCAAATTTTCCTCGCTGTTGTCGATAATCACATACTGGTTATAGATGTGGTTGCAGGAAAGCAGCAGCCCCACGGGGGAGGCGAAGGAGAGGCGACAGTCCGAGCGGTCGGTGGAGAGTTTCTCGTAGCGGATGTCGGTAGCCACCTTTCCTGGCATATCCTCCGCGTCGGAGAGGGTGTGCAGGCACAGGCGGTTGTCACCGATACGCATTTCTTTTGCCGAGAGGTCGATGTCCTGCAAGGTCGTGTCGCCTTCGGGCATGAGCGAGAAGTAACGCTCTATCAGCCCGGCGGACTTCTCCGTCCCGACAATCTCGTCGGTGGAGAGGCGGCGCAGCCTCACAAAGCCGCTGTCGTTCATGATGCGCTCGAACTGTTCGGCGGCCTCCATGAACTTCCCGGCGGTTTCCTTGTCCAGCTCCTTCGGGATGATATGTCCCCGGCACAGCGTACTGAAGTTGCTCTGCATACGGTTACGTTCTTTCGTCGTCTTGGTCAAGTAGAGATAGCAGGAGTGTTTCAGGTACGGACGCTCGTTGAAGTGGCGTTCAAAGGAACGGCTCAAGAAACTCATGTCGTCCTTCTGTAACTCCGGCATATATTTCTCCTTGATGAACCAATCCTGCTTATGCACGACGCAGAAGTACGGCAGCACCTTGATAGCCTTGCACCAGCAGCCGTGTATCGCCTCGTACTCTGCGCCCGTCACGGTGTAAAGCTCCGGCAGTTCCACCTCAAAAGCCACCGTGATGTCGGCGTCTTTGGAGATGATGCAGCCATGCTCCACCGCCAGCAGGGGGAACTTGTTTTCCAGTGTTGTCATTTTGGATGTATTTCTCATGTCGTTTCTTCCTTTCGTTGCCGTTTGAGTAATCGGGTGATCCGCCGTCGGTTGATAAGGTATCGGGGATGGCTCCTTGCCGCTCCCAATTTCATCAGCCCGTGTTCGCCGTACCGGGCGTTCAGCGCGAAGGTCTGCCATACGAGGACGGAAGACGATGCCGCGCCGAAGCCGATACATACCCACTGGTCGATGCCGACCATGTAGAGGATGACGAACAGGACGAAGAGAGCCAGCAGACCTCCGCAGAAGATGAAGAGGTACTGAGCCTTCAAGCGTAGGCTAAGTACCCGGCGCCTTGTCGTATTACTACGGTAGGTTTCCAAGAACTCGCCTCCGAACCGTACGTACACGTCTCCATGTATACGGCTCTCCATTAACATATTCAGTCTATCCACCATGATGTATCTTTTTATGGCAAGGGATACAGACAGCCAATGTCTTCCTCCGACGTCCAATCATTTGGATTTCCCAAGGCTTTTTGCCTTTCAGGTCTTTGAGTTTTTTGACATGATGGATTTCAATATTCCCTTCTGAACCGCATAATTCACATTTACTCGCTTTCAACCGTTCCGCAAGACTGGTATAAGCTGTATTGTAAATTGTGTTTGCCAGATTATCACAATTTGATACTGTTGCGGTGGTTTTACGCTTAAAGCTACCGTTGAAGAAAACTCTCATTTTCCTTTCCCCTTTCTTATTTTCATAGAATACTGCAAAATCCTTGTTATAGCGGTATTTGGCTATGATTCTGCGAACAGATATACGGTACTTTTTTGCAAAAGTCTTATACATACTGTATTGCATGATATATTTGAAAGAGTTAAGATGTGAACTGTTATTAGCAATAGAATAGTAGTTTGTAAAACCTCCTATTTCTGCATTGTAAGCATCCAATATCTCAAGGTCGTCATTATGAAGCACCTTTGACCTGCTAATCGGTTTCCATTTCTCTTTATTTTCAAATTGATGAATTCTCATCACTTCGTAATAGAGAAGTTTTTTCTTCATAGCTTCCATTGGCATTTCTAATACTACCTTTTTACCATACACTTTAATCAGATTTCCAGATTTCTCACCTCTTTTGGTCATATCAGAGAACTTCCGAACATAGATTTCATATCCGAGGAATTTAGCATGTTTATTACCATGTGTTATCAAAGTTTTTTCCTCTGAAAGGGTAAGTTTCAGCTTATCATAGAGGAAGTTTTTAATATCCTCTTTGATTGTTTCGCTGTCTGCTTTACTCCCAATGACACCGATAATAAAATCATCCGCATATCTCACATACTTAATCCTTTTGTAATTCTCGTCCATCTCATCGACAGAGGGTATCAATCTTTTTTTCTGAATACATCTTATCGCTGTAATCAGTTCTTTCCGAGTAACTTCATTCTCGGTTTTCTTTAGCTTTGTGCCAAGCCACCAAATTTTTCCGGAATATCTTTTGTACTCTGGGTTCATTTTCCGTTTTATGCCTTTATCAAACTTTTCGGCATATTCTTTCATATACTTATCCAGTTTATCCAAGTATATATTAGCCAGAATCGGACTAATAATACCTCCTTGTGGTGTTCCGCTGTACGTTTTATGAAAGACCCAATCTTCGATATATCCAGCTTTTAAGAACTTTCTAATCAACCGAATAAAACGTTCATCAGCGATACGTTCTTTGAGGATTCCAATAAGTACATCATGGTTGATGTTATCGAAAAATCCCTCAATATCGCCTTCGACAAACCATTTGGTTGCAGTGAAGTTCTTCTGTACTTGTATTAACGCAGTATGGCAACTTCGTCTGGGTCTAAAGCCGTGAGACGTATTTTCAAAATATTCTTCGTACATTGCTTCTAACATCATTCTAATTACCTCTTGCACTAATTTATCATCGAAAGATGGTATTCCGAGAGGACGTAGTTTCCCGTTCTTCTTTGGGATATACGTTCTTCTCGCCGGATTTGGTTGGTACGATTCGTTTTTAAGCGCACCAATCAATTTTTCAATACGTTTAAGGCTCATTCCGTCGATTGTATTACCGTCGGAACCTGCCGTCATATTTCCGGGCTTACTCTGTATATTATTGTAAGCCAGCAGAAACATGTCTGCATTGTAAAGAACCCTGTAGAGCCGTTCAAATCTATAATCCGAACATTTGCTATGCTCTGAAAGACTGTTTAATACTTTTTCTGGACTTCTCATGTCTCTCACATTTTCCGTTAATTGTATTAAAGATGTTAACTGCTTCCCTTCGCCATGTACGAGGCTTTCCCTCGCTCGGACTACTACGGAAGCTCCGTTACCGTGCCGGATATTCAGAAGCTAAACTTCATAGCCTTTCGGCATTCCGGTTTAGGTAATCCCCGTTTAGCTCTATGGCAACATAGCTTTGATAGATTGTCGGATACGACTTTCGTCCTTTACTGCTTATTGCAGTCGCGCTGTAACCTGTTCTGCTTCCAATTCTCAAAGGAGGAACTAAAAGTGTTACAGTATGGCGTTAATAACTACCTTCCGCCACAGTTCCGAGTTATACCGCTTGGACTATCGTTCAATCAATCCAGACTTTATCCTCATATCTATCGTTTCATCTCCTGATTCAGTCGCATATTGGTAGTTATATGACTTATCAGTTTATCGGCATGCTACACTCCCTGTCCGGTTTCCCTTTCAGATAAGCCGATTGATGATAGGCTATCGAACACTCGCCTAACGTCTTGCTATTGACGTATTTGCCAAAGAACCTCTACGGGCGCACCCTTGAACTCTACCGGACGGCCGATACCCTTGTTAATCGGGTATTCAGCCATACATTATTATATTAAAGGAAGAATGAGCGCAGGATGGTGGCGGCTACAATCAGGAAGATGCACGCGCCGAACCATGAGGCAGCTGTTTTGCTGGTGTCGGGGTCGCCCGATGAAAACTTGCCATAGACTTTCACGCCCCCGATAAGCCCGACGACCGCGCCGATGGCGTATATCAGTTTCGTGCCGGGGTCGAAATAGGAACTCACCATAGAGGTGGCTTCATTGATGCCCGCGATGCCGTTTCCCTGCGCGAAGGCGGAGGCGGTAGCGGCGATGATGAGTGCCGCAGAGAGGATTGCTTTTCTGTTTCTTACGATGTTCTTGTTCATAAACTGTCCTTGTTTTTTTGCCGTCGAAAGGGTGGATGGTCCTTTGTCGGGCGGTTGATACTCTGTTACTTTACTTTGGTTTTAGTGGATGCCCGTTTGTTTCCACGGACTTGGGTGTGTCCGTTGCGGACCGGATGCGCCTTGCGCTTCCTCGCCGCGTGGGTTGATTGTCATTCTTTCATGTTCATTTCTTTTTCAGTTGTCATACATAGTTGCGGATGTCGAACTCCTCTACGTTGTCCGGCACGACGAACTCCTTTTTAGGCTTTTTCAACCGGATCTCGATAAGCCCCCTGATGCGGATGCCTATCTCCGAAGAGCCTTCCATCATTTTCTCGTACAGCTCCGTGCCTTCCATGTCGGTGAACACCTTAGCCGCCTTTTCACGCTCCGCCTGTGTCGCATCCGGGTTCTTGGCGGTCTTGCAGGCGTCGTCGATTTCGTCAAAGCTGCTGCCCGAAGCCCGTGGCGTGTCCGGAGCGTCCTCTTCCGGTTCGTCCTCCCCGTATCCCAGTTCCTCCAGCGGTATGCTCGTGAAGGTTTCATCGAGTTTTTCCTCCGGGACTTGTGCCGGGCGTGAGGTGTTTTCCGCGTTTTCGTCGTCAAAAGTAGCCTCTTCCTCCGACAGCTCAATACCTTTTTCCGAAGTGGCGGCTTGTTGCGTCGGTATGGCAGCGGTTGTCCGGGTGGATGCCATCCTGAAACGGCTCTTGCCGATGATGTCCGCCTCTTCTGCCGGGACTTCCTCTTGCACTGTTTTTTGTTTTATCTCCGTGCCACCCAGCGACCGCCACAATCCGGCAATGCCCCTGAAGAATCGGACAAGCCGTGTATCCATGATGCGATTGTAAAGGAGCAGGAACAGGAACCAGAGGTTGCAGCCGACCGATACCGTCAGCAATATATCCGTCATGCTCATAGCTCTACTTTGGGGACTGAATCCAACATACGGTTTATTTCGGCACGGTGTGTCTGGAAATGTTCGTTAAGCACATTGTCCAGATAGTCGGCGATGCCCACTTTCCCGTCACCCAACAGATAGACGATTTCGGTTATTACCTTGTGGTTTGCCAGACTGATGTACACTTGCTTTCCCTCTCTCGCCTTGATGCCTGATTTTTTCAGGAAGCCGCGATAGTCATTCTTCTTTCTTTTCATATCCGTTTCTTTTTGATGGTTAAAATACTGGATTGTAATTCTTGGCGTAAAGGCTTCTTATTGCATCCTCGCACTGGTTGAAGTGATGCGTCAGCACATGGTCGATGTAGGCGGACAAGTTGAGCCTGTCATGCCCGATTACGCGGATGATGCGCATGATGCGGTCGTGGTACTCCGGGCGCACATACGCCATCTTCCCCTCTCGCGCCTTCACTTCCGGGTCACGGATGAATAACCGTTCATAGTCCCGTTCACTGCATTTGCATATTACCGTGGCGAGCGATATGATTTCCACGCTCGTCTGCACTTGGGCTGTCATGCCCTTGCCGCCTTGCTGCGACACTCTTCTTTTTGGGTTCTTTTCCTTTTTCATGTCAGATTAAATCTTCTCGTTGTTTCTTATATAATTCGTTTATTCTCTCCTTGTGCTGTTCCAGATGTTGGCGCAGCACGGTATCCACATAGCCGCCCACCGAGATTTCACCCCCGGCGATGTCGTTCACGATTTTGAGGATTTTGCCGTGTACGTCGCGGCTGATATAGACACACTGACGGGTCTTTATCTCGTTGCGGCGCAGGAACAGCTCGTTATAGTCCTCGTCCTGCCTTTTCCGGCGGTTGCCCTCCCTCTGTGCCTTTTCCCGTGTAGCGGGTTGCGCAGGGAGCGGTTCCGGTACGGCGGCGTCATCTTCGGTCGGTGCGGCTGCGGGGACTTCCTGCGCCGGGCGCAGACTCCCGTCCTGTGTGCGTCGCCCGATGGAGGCCAACAGCAGTTCCTCGTCGATACCTTCCGTGTTCACTTTCCTGCTGCCCATGCTCACTGCGGTTTGATAATTTCACTTATCTCTTCGGAAAACTCACGGATGCCGCTACCTTTCAGCAGTGCCGTGTCCATCGGGAAGATAGTCGAGCGGAACACGCTCTTGCGTTCTTCTGAAAGGTCACGGCGGAACTTTTTGCTGTCTGGCAGGCGGGTGGAAAGCACCGGGAAGCCCATCTCGGCAATCACCTCCTCGTAGATGCCGTACAGGTCGTTCCTCTCCCTGCCGTCCACCATCGTCCAGAACAGATAAAGCCCCTTTGTTTTCGCCTGTCCGGTAGTCATCAGCCTGTCGCGGAACATCGTGACGAATTTCAGGGTACTCTCCACGACAAAGCGGTCGGCACTCAGCGGAGTAAAGATGTAGTCCATCTGCGAGAGCGTCTTTATCACGCCGTTGCTTCGGAGCGTTCCCGGCATGTCGAAGAACACCACATCGGGTTTCACATCCTCGGTGGCAATCATCCTCTCGGCATCGTCGAGGGCGTTCACCGCGTTGCTCTTGACAATGGTGTAGGCGTTCTTCTTTATCTTGCGGAAATGGTCGCAAGCGAGAGCCTTGAAATAGGTGCTGCTGTCGATAAGTCCCATTTCGTGTTCACGCAGGCCGTGGATGCTGTGCTGCGGGTCGTCGCAGTCCACGACGGCGACATTGTATCCTTTTACGTTGTGGAGGTAGCTGGCGGCAAGTGCCGTGACGGTGGATTTGCCGATGCCTCCTTTTTGTGTTGCGAATGCAACGAAGATTTCCTTACTCATGGTTCTATACATTTTAATTGTTGATGATTTTATTTTCTGTTTCCATGCGGACTTGGCTGTCGCATTATCCGCTTCCGTGATTACACACATAGGCGGTTCGTCGCGTATCCGGTTCTGTGATGAAGCGGTGCGCCGGACAAATGATGAATGACGACATTGCGTCATGAAGTCATTGAATCCATACGTCACCGAATTGTCGGATAACCGGGTTTCCGACGGTTCGGGTATCCGCTTCGGCAAGTATCCGCAGAAGCGGTTTTCCGGGTGTTTGAATGTTCCGTTTCTCATATCTTCAAATCGTTCGTTTCTTGAATCATGCTGCAAATAAACAATGATATTTTGGAACTTGTATCACTTCTCCGGCAAGTGGCAGCACGTTGCGCCGGTTGGCACTGATTGTCCG
>ERZ791573.1286-NODE-1286-length-9825-cov-3.781064_pt1 | contig 9825 bp, 1 predicted proteins | sample MGYA00509971_ERZ791573 | MGnify/ENA primary metagenome ERZ791573 (study PRJEB30046, sample SAMN00791921) | human gut metagenome | study: EMG produced TPA metagenomics assembly of the A metagenome-wide association study of gut microbiota in type 2...
AGCATGGGGCGTGTTCGGCGCGATGCTGCTGCGGGAGGACGCGGGCGGTTATGTGCTGGTAGGCGTTGTCTCCTTTGCCGCGGCGGCAGCGTTCACCGCGCTGTGCTTCCGGCTCAGAAACAGAGAAAACCAGAAAAAAGGCGGGGCGGACAAACCGAACCGACACGAACAGGAGGAGAAAAGCCAATGAAAAAACGAATACTTAGCATACTGCTCGTCTGCTGCATGGTGCTGACCATGCTGCCGACAGCGGCGTTTGCAGCGGTGAGCGATTCGCTGGGCAACACACCCAAGGAAAATCAGGCGATTTTGGAGCAGCTCTCCGCCCTGACTGGCGGCAGCAGCGACCAGGTGCTTTCCATGCTGAACGCTTTGGGGCTGCTGGATGAAGACGGCAATTTCAAGGTGGATCAAACCATCACGCTGGACGGCCGGGTGTTGACACTGGCGGCTGTCATGGAGCTGCTGGAAAATCCCGCCACGGATCTCACCCGTATAGCCGACGTGGATGGGACTCCGGTGGCGCTGGGCGATTTGAAGACCATGATCCAAATCGAACAGGAGCTGCAGCGGATCAAGGACACCTATTTCTCCGGCAGGGAGTTTGCCGGGGAAGCACTGGAGAATCTCAATAGCCTGATGGAGCAGCTGGAGCTGCAGGGCATCAGCTTGCGGTATTCCGCCTCTGCCACAAAGCCTGAGGGCGTTGAGACGGTGGATATGAGCGGCATGATGAGCCAAACGCTGGGGAATCTCGCAAACAACACCTGGAACTCCGGGCCTTTTACTGTATACAGAGGAAAACCGGCCGGCTTTTCCTACCGCATTCAAAAAGGCCAGCTCAGCGATTATATCACCAATGTGGAGGTCTCGATAGGCGCGGTGAGTGGGGTCGAGCAAAGCGACGGGTCCTACAGGCTGACCTATGCGGTAGACGGCTACAGTTTAGGTGGTCAGAAAATCACTGTCAAGGTTCAAACCAAAGGAGGGAACCCAGCCTGGCTCGAGAATTCTTATTCCTATGGCGACCTGCTGGGGATGATTGAATTTTACGATGCGGAAAATCTGGTGTTCTATGACGGCGCCGGTTATGCCGACCACTGTCAGCTCAAGCTAATAAAGACGGTTGGCGTCCCCACAATACAAACATCAATGACCGCGCCGAACTATGAGGAAAGATACGAAAGTACAGACACAATACAGGGGGATATGTATATTCCTTTGCTGGCAGATGAATACACTACAGCCCTCGGTGCCAACAATCCGGACTTCGTTGCGCTAAGCGATACCATCAGAATTCTGGATAGCGCTCGCAACTCGGTGCTTCCCGTCGGCTCCGACCCATTTTATCAACCATACCAAATCGACGCCAGCATCGAGTTTAACTGGAGTACCGAAAAAGCTGCCTATACTGGCGATGCGCCGTATGGCTGGTATAAAAACCAGCCCTTTGCCCCGTTCTATCTGACGGAGTACAAGTTCAATGAAGAATCTCTGGGGCTCAGCAACAACAGAACAAAAGCGCTGAACTGTACGATCAACAAGGGCGAAACAGTCAACATCTCCCTGCAGTCTACCACGCAAAACAGAGGGGATCAGCAGTACTGGCTGCCCTTCCGACTGTATATGAAAAGTGTACAGGGCGAAATCCAAAATTCCTGGGCCACCACCAAGAACAGCAACGTCACCGCCAAGCTGGTGGACACGGACAAGCCCATCATTCAAAGCGTCACGGCCCCGGCGGGAACCTATGCCAGCGGACAGCACGTGCCCATCACAGTTACCTTTAGCGAGTTCGTGGATCTTAGAAACGCCAGCGTGACCATCAACGGCAAAGAGTATAGCGCCGCTGATCTTTCCATGAACAACTACGGTGTCACGGCAATGCTCTGGTACCCAGTGCAGGATACAGATGCCACCACGGTCACCGTCAATGGTATGACCGGCGTGAAGGATGTTTTCGATCATACGCTGGATCCCACACACTATCTAAGCGAGCCGATTACCGGCGTTGCACTGGAGAGCGTCTTGATGCGCAACGCCCCCACCGCACTGACCGCCGACTACGACAACGGCAATGCATCGTTCACGATGAACGCCAACATGGCGCAGGCCTACAAGACCGTATACAGCGATTATCACACCCCGGAAGGCACAGAGCCGAAGGAAGCCCCTTTCCGCCTCGAGCTGAGGGACGACTCCGCGGAGAAACCAATCCATCTGCAGGTCTATCTGGACACAGAGAAGGAAGCCTTCACCATGAGCGACTATGCAATCGCACCCGCAGCTTACACCCGCACCTATACGGTGACGCTGCAGGCCAACGAGGGCTCGAAAGACTCTCCTAACTGGGTGAATGTTCTTCCCCTGACCCGGCAGTTCACGGTGGCAAAGAAAGTTTCCGCGCACACGGTAAACGTCGTCCCGGAAGCGAATGACGCCGACTATACGATTTCCCTCGCCGATTCCGCCCGCCCCACGCTTCAGGCCAAGGTTTTGGGGAAAAACGGTGAGCAGGCCAGCTACACCACCGGTAAATGGAGCAGCAATGACCTGGACATTGCCACCATCGACGAGAATACCGGCCTTGTTGCCACCACAGGAACCAAGGTGGGAACCGTCACCTTTACCTTTACGGCGGACAACGGGACTGAGGACCCTGCCGATGATGTGACGGGCCAGTCACAGCCCTATACCGTGACGGCAGGCGATTCCCTGGCACTGGTGATTCCCGGCGGCTCGTCCATCGTGACGCGAGTAAATCAGCCCGCCACCGTGCTGTGGAGCTCCAATGCCGCGCTGATGGCACCGAACAAAGAGTTCGATTACAGGATCGACCTGTATGAGGGCAACTACGAGAATGAGGCGGCGCTGAGCGGCCTCAAGCCCGTTGCGACTTATACCGCCGGCAAAGATGAAAACAGCGTGCGGATCGAGGAGAATGTGCTCTCCAAGCTCTCCAACGGCAATATCCCTGCCTACACGGTATTGGTCTCCATGCCGCACCCCAACGCCGGGGGTGAGGACGTCCGCCTGTCGGCACTTGCCTGGATCATCGTGCAGGCACCACCTGCCACGGCCAAGCTGACACCGCCCCAGAGCATTTACCACAAGGATACCGACGGCGCCGTCAATATCGGCTGGTCGGTGGAAAATGCCACTACCGGCGCCTCTCAACAGCCCACGCTGACCATTACCCGGGTCACAGAGGACAACAGCACCCATGAGGTGGCCAGCGAGCGCCTATCCGGTACCTCCGGAAGCTACTCCCTGCCATTACAGAGTGTGAAAGCCGGCAATCTAAAGGACACCTATCAAGTGGTTTTGAGCGTGGAGAATCCTGGTGAGGAATCTCCCAGCACCGACTCCTTCCCCCTGTATGTCTACGATGCCGACGCACTGAAGGTGCAGAACGACAAAGGAAAGACGATTTCTGCGCTGACCATGGACAATACCTCCAAGGTCAGCGGCACCCTGCCCACCGATACAGCTAAAATTTTGCAGCTGCGCCAAGAGCTGGGGCTGATCGAGTACATAGGCATCAACTATGACGAGTACGGATGGAACTCCTTTAAAGACGGCATCCGGTGGCTCTCCAGCAACAACAATGCCATTTCCGTCAACTACAAGCAGGGCGGACTGTATGAGGACATCAGAAACTTCTCCTTTGATTCCTACCTTCCCGAAACCAAAATGGCGCTGTCCGGCTTGGCCAACGGCACCGCAACCGTCACGGCTACCCATGCCGCCACGGGCATGAGCGCCGCCGTACAGGTGACAGCGGAGACGCTGCAAAATAAGTTCTATCTCTTCCAGCTGACGCCTGCAGCGGAAACTACGCTGCAATACACCGACGGCACAGGTGTGCCCAAAACGGTCACGACCAACAGTGAAGGCGTGCTGGCGCTTTACGAACCCAACGGGATCGCCAGTGAGGTGTCTCTGCGGTCCGGCTCCGGCGCGGATATTTATCTGGGCACCATCTATAAAGAAAATCTGCGTTCCGGCGAGCGGGATGCCACAAAACTGCAGCTTTATCCCTTGAATACCTTCAGCCTTCGGCGAGTCGCCCGGGCATCTGTGACGCTCATCACGCCGGGCGGCGATCCGCTGGCGAACAAGACGGTGACCGTTCGCGGCGGCGTTTATAAAAACGGAGGCTACTGTGAGACAGCTCTGCTGGGCTCCAGGGCAGGAGCACTTGTCAGCGGCATCACCGGCGACACCTATACCACGGATGAGGCGGGAAATATAACCGTCTATCTGGATTCCACCCAGTTCTGGTCGGCCGAAAAAGGCGAGAGCAGCACCACGGCGCTTTCCGCTCTGGATCAGCTGGAGTACATTCTTGAGATCAGCGCAATTGACGGCGACAAGTACTATCCGCTGCTGCTGACTGTCAACGGCAAGCTGGGCGTGGACGATGTAATGCGCACTGCAGAGGGCGTTGTCTCTCTGGAGCGCGTGCCGACGGGGGAGGAAAACAAACCCTTCATTGTGGCGCAAAGCGTTGATTATGGTCTTGCCAACGGTCAGAAAGTGGATGTCCGCAGCTCGACCGGGAAGATTGGCCCTAACAGCAGCTTTAAAACAGCAACCCTGCACACCACCATGTTCCTTTGGGGCGAGAAGATTGCCGACGCGCGGAATTACAGTCTCAAGCTGGCGGACGAATACGGCGTTCTTCCTGCCGCCCAGAGCAGCAGTACCAAGCAGTATCCCTTCTCATCCATCCCTGTAGCGGAAAACGATCTGACCCTCACCGAGGCCACCATGACCACCTCTGGATGGATCGCCGACGGCAAGGATGTGGGTATGAAAACGCAGCTGAGCCTGAACGGCAGCCTGCTGCAGGAGAAAATAATGCCCTTCCGGGTCGTTGATTTGACCCGAGTGCCCAAGGTGACAGAGGATGACCGCGTCACCGGTATTCTGGCGACGATGGGAGCCTCCAGTGTAGTGAAGGGAGTCGACTTTGGCGGAGTGGGCGACAGTAACATTCTCAAGGTGCTGACCGGACGGCTGGATGATCTGAGCGGTCCGGTGGACACTTCCGTGTTCAAAATGATCATCACCCCCAGCGAAGATCCCTCCGTGTTCCGTGCCATGATTTGGGCCGGGTACAACACGCTGGAGATGGAGGACATGGACTATTCCGAGGACGGCGTGGCGTTGGGTGCGAATGTGCTGACGCAGAACCTGGAGGTGGGCGTGCCCAGTACCGGGGACCTGAGCCAGATGGCCCAGGGAACCTATGATCCCAAGGGGGACTACAAAACCAACTCCTTGGCCGACAATGTCACCAGCACGGATCTCAACTTGCAGTTGGAGGGCTTTTACGAAGCGGAGATCCGCTATAACGCCGAAAAAAAGGAGTGGGAGGTTTTCACCGTAGGCGGCGGCTTTACCTCCGGCGTTGGCGTGGGCTTCTCCTTCAGCGTGAACGCCATGGCTGGCCCCGTGCCGTTGACAGCAACCTTTGAGCTGGGCGGTGCCATTCAGCTGGATTTCCGTACCGCAGTGCGCTACGGCCAGCAGGGACAGGGCACAGAGCTTGCCTGGAGCGATCCCACGGCCACGGCAGTGAATGACTTTTTGACCACGCTGCGTATCAACGCCTATGTCCACGCGTTTGGCGGCATTGGCTTTGACTATTCGATCGTGGCACTGAAGATCGGCCTATTCGGCAATTTGGATGTGGACAGTCAGAATAAGTTCCTTTCCCGCACCTATCTTGCCGACGAGACAAAGCGCCAGATCAACGGTCAGGCCCTGGGGATCCAAAGCGAAGTGGGAATCAAATTTGTGGCCACCTTCCTGTTTATCTCCTACGAGGCGGTGATCGCCTCCGGAACCTTTGGAGCCACCAAGACTTTTAATAATTGGAAAACAATCGACGACTACTGGAATAGCGCCACCAGTGGGCTGAGCCTTGCCTCGCTGCGGATGGCGGCGGCCCAGAGCGGAATGCAGGTGGCTTCTGCCAGTGCGACGCTCCAAAGCCGGGACTATCTGGAGCAATATGCCCGTACTTGGGGCCAGCCCCAGCAGCGGATGATGCTGTTCTCTCTGAACTCCACCAGTGGGCTGGAAAACATCCAGACCAATGCCAACCCCACATCCTATCCACAGCTCAGCGATGACGGGAAGGTATTGGCCTACATCAACGACGGCAACATCGGCAATATTTACGCCAGCCGGGCACATTTCTCCACCCTTAATGGCGGCGTCTATTCTGTCTCCAGCCAAATTGCCGATCCCACAGGGTTCCCCGGCTACGGCGACACGAGCGTTTCTTTGTCCGGCACTGGCAGCTTCGCGGCGGCGGCTTGGGTTCGCATGGGCACCGACCTGCCGGGTAAAAATGCCGGTGATCCCGTGACATTGGAAGAGCAAAACCTGCTGATGAACAGCACGGAGATCGTAGCGTCCGTCTATAACGGCACAACCTGGACTTCCACCCGTCTAACCAACGACGGCACGCCGGATCTGGCCCCAGCCACGGCAGTGGGCGGCGACGGCAAGGCCATCGTGTTCTGGCGCAGCGTCTACACCCCCGATCCCGGCACGCAGGGCAGCAACAACCTGCTGAACTTCACTACCAGAGATTGTATCATGTACCGTTGCTATGACAGCGGCACCTGGAGCGAGTCCAAAATGCTTTATAACGGTGCTACTGGCAGCGTGAAGGCGTTGCAGGCGGCCATGCTGCCCGACGGAACCGCTATGGCGGTTTACTCGCTGGACCGCAGCGGAACCGGAAAAATCTCCGACTACGAGATCGCCTATTGTACCGTGGATGCTGGCGGAACGCCCGGTACAGCCATGCTGGCGACCTGTGACAGCAATCTTGACGAAAACCCCCAGGTCGTTGCAGCCAACTTCGGCAGCGGGGGCGACCGATTTGTCATCGGTTGGCATAGTGTCCGAGACGGCAGCAGCGATATCCAGCTGTTGGCTGTGGACGGCAGTGGCACCATGTCCAACAGCTTCCCCGGCTCTCTGTCTGCCCTGACCAGCAGCGGCAACGCCGTCGTGGGCGGAGACTTCCGCTTCGCTTCCCTCAGTGGGGATCATCGCAGCCTCAATGATCTTACCATCGTCTGGAATGAGACTGTCAATGACGCCAACGGCGCGGTAGATCACGGCATTTTGAAGGCGGCCAAGCTGCGCTATGCCGCAAATACCTACACGCTCTCCGCACCATTGGAACTGGCAGAGCTGCCGGATCGCACGCTGGCTGACCACTTTGATGCCTATGTCAGCGGCAGCAATCAGGTGCAGGCTGCCATTCAGGCCACCCGGTATGACGATGAAAAGCCGGAGGTAATCGGCGGCGTGACCGTTCCGGGTGAGGAAACGATCCTCTATACCGCTACCTCTAATTTTATCACCGATGCGGTGGCAGTGGAACAGATCGGTGTGGATTATGCAACGCTGGCGCTGAACAGCCTGACACCCATTCGCTTTACCATCCGCAACACCGGGCTGAACGATGTGACAAACCTAACGGTCAAGCTTGGCAGCGGGGAAACCGCCACCCTTACGGAAAAACTGCTGCCCAATGAAAGCACCACCCTTACCGTCTGGCACCATGTGAGAGACCGCGTGACCGACCCGAGCTATACCATCACCGCCGCCGGCGGCATCAACGAAAACGGCACAGTGTATCTGGATTATCCCGACATTGGCATCTCGCAAATGGAAGTGATTGCGGAGAGCGCCGGCAAGCGCACGGTGCGCATGACCCTCTATAATTCCTCTGCCGCCACGCTGGCCGGCGGAAAGAACCGCGAGGTGAAGCTTGCGTTCTATGCGGATGATCTGCATACCAAGCCTGCAGAGGTAGCCTGCGCCACAAACGGCGTATCGGTTCGCGGTAATGAAATCACCGTTTCCGGAGACAGCGCCCTCGCCCGCATCGATCAGGGAACCTTTACACTGGACCTGACCTATGATCTGGGCAAGTATATGAACTCCATTGGCAAAACCGAGATCCCCAATGTGGGTACCTATCTGTACGCCGAGGCGTGGGCGGAAGGTCAGATCGGTGGAACGGGAAGCAATCAGCGCCTGCCGGAGTATGACGGCAGTGACAGCGAGGCCAGCGTCCATATGACCGGCGCACTTGCCCGCACCGGAGAGCAGCTGACGATGGATGTGACACAGGGGAACGACGGCAACGGTCACAGCACCGCCGCCATTACCCTGCGCAACAACTGCCTGCAGCCTCAGACTAGCGCAGAGCTGGTGGCCACGCTGCTGGATGCTGCCGGGACCGTTCTGGAAACGAAAAAGACCAGTATTGGCGGTGCCATCTCCGGGGAAAGCTTCCAGACGGAAACCGTCACCTTCTCCCGGCTTGGCACCCGCGTAGTGGTGCGAGCCGCAGTGCCCGGTAATGACCTTCTGACCTTTGAAGGTCTGGCAGTGGGGCTCGGCGATTTTACCGCCAACGGAACGAACTATACCTATACGCTGCAAAATGATAGCGGAGCAACATCTACGCTCGTCACAGCGGTGTCTGGAAACGGCGAGCCCGTGAGCATCAACGGACAGGCTCTGTCCACCGGCGGCAGCGCAACCGTTGCCATCCCCAACAGCGGTACAACCGACATTGTCGTGGAGATCGGCACTAAAACCTACACGCTGACGATTCCGCGCAATAGCGGCACAGGCGGCAATGAAGGCGGTGGCGGCAGCGGCTACAGCTACTACACCACCAAGGCAGCTGCCGGTACTGGCGGTTCCATCTCTCCCTCCGGCAATGTCAGCGTCCGCGAGGGCAAAGATCAGACCTTCACCATCACTCCGGATAAGGGCTATGCTGTTGCCAATGTCAAGATCGACGGCAAGAGCATCGGCGCGGTGAAGTCCTACACCTTTGAGAATGTCAGAAGAACCCATACCATCGAGGTCATCTTTATGAAGGCCAACGGCAACCCCCAGACCGGCGTGTTTGTGGATGTAGCCACCGGCAGCTATTATGAGGACGCAGTGGATTGGGCAGTGGGGAACGGTATTACGCAGGGAACCGATGCTACCCACTTCTCCCCGGATGGTATCTGCACCCGTGCGCAGACCGTGACCTTCCTGTGGCGTGCCGCTGGCAGTCCCAAGCCCGAAACCCGCACCATGCCGTTTACCGACATCCCCGCGGGCAGCTATTATTACGACGCTGTGCTGTGGGCGGTAGAAAACGGCATCACCAAGGGCACCAGCGACACCACGTTCAGCCCCAACATGACCTGCACCCGCGCCCAGATCGTCGCATTCCTGTGGCGTTCCGAGAAGTCTCCGGCAGCGGGTACAGCCAATCCCTTTGCCGATGTGAAGTCCACAGCCTACTATGCTGATGCGGTATTGTGGGCGGCCAAGGAGGACATCACCAAGGGAACCACCAACACCACATTCAGCCCCAACGCGGATTGCACCAGATCGCAGATCGTGACCTTCCTCTGGCGCTGCAAGAAGTAAGCGGCTGACATGAACCTATAAGCGAACATCGGACAGCGCAGCGGACGGGCATCTCGCCCCGAAGCTGCGCTGTTCCTTTTTTGCTACAGGAAACATTTTGTCCGAACACACAACACTTTGAGCCATGCCGCTGCTCCAGCGCGGCAAGGAGACAGCATTATGAAAAGAATCACAAGAATCATTCGTCCGATCATCTGCATGGCCGTCCTCCTCTTTGCCATGACCACGGCAGTCATGGGCTGCTATCAGAAAGAGACGGAGCCTATCGACATTCCCGGCAGAACGCCTTCCGGCACCTACATCGAGCGCGCGACCTACGAGCTGCGCCGCGAACGCCGCGTGCGCGTG
>ERZ791573.1289-NODE-1289-length-9803-cov-23.255027_pt1 | contig 9803 bp, 11 predicted proteins | sample MGYA00509971_ERZ791573 | MGnify/ENA primary metagenome ERZ791573 (study PRJEB30046, sample SAMN00791921) | human gut metagenome | study: EMG produced TPA metagenomics assembly of the A metagenome-wide association study of gut microbiota in type 2...
CATTCTATTTTAATAACTTATATTTAAATCGTCTCGTTTTAACGGGACACTAGTGTAGAAAAGTCTATATTATTTTCGTTCAAATATCTCGTGTCGTCAGAACAAAAATGGGATGTATTCACTATTACTTTAGATGGAAAAAAGCTTGAGGGTATTAGCGGTACAAGCCAAAATGAGTATAAAAGAATATTATCTGTTGGCAAACATTCTTTGACGTTATCTTACAAGAAAGACCGAAGTACAAATAAAGGTGCTGACCGTGCGTTCATATACGATTTAAAAACTTCAACCACAATTGATGGCTATGTGGCAGAGTACGATGCCACTAACTATACATTGACTTTCAAAAAAATCGCTTCTATCAATTCTGAAGCCATTGATTTGAACCGTATAGTTATGGTGAATAACAAACAGACGGTGATCAATCTGTGCTCCCTTTTAGGTATAAAAATAGGAAATATTAGGAATATTAAGAATGTCATTTTCGAAGAAAGCTTCAATACATACACTCCTACTTCGTTGAAAGATTTCTTTCGTGACTGCCCAGGTTTGAATGAAATTACAGGTCTTAAATATTTGAACACAGCAGAGGTGACGGATATGTCATTCATGTTTTGGAATTGTAAAAACCTATCTTCACTCGATCTAACTAATTTCAATACAACGAAGGTGGAGAATATGTCTGGCATGTTCTCTATGTGTCAAAAACTCTCTTCACTCACTCTCTCTAATCATTCAATACAGCGAATGTGACGGATATGTCGAACATGTTCAGCTATTGCAATATGCTCGAAAAACTCAATCTCTCTAATTTCAATACAGCGGAGGTGACGAATATGTCTAGCATGTTCTATGGTTGTTACAAACTCCCTTCGCTTAATCTCTCTAATTTCAATACAGCGAAGGTGACGAATATGTCACAAATGTTCTATACTTGTAAAGAACTCCCTTCGCTCGATCTCACTAATTTCAATACAGCGAAAGCGACGAATATGCAAGAAATGTTCAAAGGTTGCTCTACTCTCCAAACTATCTATGTCAGCGACAACTTTGTTGTGACAGGAATAACAGATGAAAATTATAAAAAGGATTTGTTTACAGGTTGTGAAGCACTTCCTGAGTATGGAGATGCTAAGACAAGCAGCGATTACGCCAACTACAAGACAGGCTACTTCACCAAGCTGGTAGTAAGAAATGGAGATGAGAGATACGGTATTAAAGGAGAAACAACTCAGCTTACTGTCGATAATCTTGTACTTGCCGACAACAAGGACTTCGTGGCTTACGATCCATTCAAAGCCACAGCAGCATCTTATAACCGCACTATTAACACTACTTGGGCAACACTCTGCCTGCCTTTCGAGGTATCGCTCGATGGTAAGAACTTCCGTGCTTTCGAACTTGGTTCTGTAAGTAATAATGAAGTGGTATTGAAAGAACTGAATACAATCATCCCTGCTGGTACTCCTGTTATCATCAAGATGAACGATGGAGAAACACAGCTCAACTTCACTGAAGCCGACAAGGAGATTGCAAATGAAGTTAAGACTGCTGCAACTGCTGACGGCAACTATCAGCTCCAGGGTCTCTATACCCAAAAGTTGTTCGACAAGAATGCTGACAACAACTGCTATATCGTGAAGGGCAACAAGCTGATGAACCCTGCCAAACTGATGCAGAATACCAATAAAGAGACTGTTGGCAGCAAGCCGTTCCGTGCTTACATGATAGACAAATCTTCTGCTCCAGCTGCTGGTGCCAAGATGTTCAGTATCGGCTTCGACAACGACGGCACTACAGCCATTGACAACCTCAACACCATTGCCAACGACAATGCCATATACTACGATTTGCAGGGCCATCGCCTCAACGCTCCTCAGAAGGGCATTAACATCGTGAAGCGTGGCAACAAGACAATGAAAGTTATCATCAAATAAACATTGAACGCTATGAAAAAGAAAGAATATATAAAGCCCGAACTGAATGTCTACCAAATGGAGACGCAAGCCATCCTCGCTGGTTCTTATATCGAAAAAGCACAGGAAAAGGATTATAGCGAAGAATCTGTTGGAGGCTATCGCGATACTTGGGGCAATATTTGGGCAGACTAAAAAGAAGCCTCACTCCGTTCTTGCTCAGGCAAGCGACCAAAGATCGAGCGGGAGAGGGGAGTGAATGGCCTTGCTAACTATGGATTGTAATACGTAACTATGTACATGGAGGACGGGGCACGGAGACCCCGTCCTACTTGAAGATGGCTTTTCTGGGTGCTGGAGGACGGTGTATTTTTGATTAGGGGGCTTACTTTTGAATATACAAACCCCGAAGTTCTAATTTTACAAGGCTTTGGCGAGGACATTTATGTTCTTTTGAACTTTTAGAGTAGAAGATTGATCAGACTTTACCCCTTTCTTTAAAGATTAACCATTACATTAACTTTCAATATAATACCTCATGGCCCTCATGCCATGGGGTATTTTCGTTTCATTTTGCGTCTTTTGCGTCTCTTTTTTATGTCTTTGCGTCATTTTGCGTCTGCATAAAAATAAGGAAGTATCATTATTATTGGTAAATTTACAGATTGATTGATGTGCTCCTCACATCTATAACTTTTGATTTTATCAATAACAAATATTTGAAAATGAAAAATTTTACTTTTAAAAAAAACGTGATGCATGGACTTGCTATCAAGTTGATGCTCCTTATGGTGTTCCTACTGGGTATAGGTACAAGTAACGCTTTGGCAGAAAAGAAACCATACGCGGTGTTTGATGATGCGACAAAAACGCTCACATTCAAGTATGAAGAAATGGAAACACTCGGGACAAATGAATATGAGTTGAATAGTGGGACGAATTCCCCCAAGTGGTGTGATTTACATAAATCAGAAATAACTAAGGCTGTATTTGCCCCTTCTTTTGCAGAAGCTCGACCTACCACTTGCGCATATTGGTTCGTTTCTTGTAAAAAACTGAAAAACATTGAAGGCATCGAGTTTTTGAACACAGAGAAAGTTAAAGACATGAGGGGCATGTTCTACGAATGTATATGCCTTGAAAATCTTGACCTGTCAAAATTCGACACGAAGAAGGTGACAAATATGAGAAATATGTTTTATAATTGCCAAAAACTCAAAACCCTCGACTTGTCAAGCTTCGAGACTGATATGGTGACGAACATGGAATCCATGTTCTATAATTGTATATTACTCAACACCCTTAAACTCACAAATAAGTTCAACACACAGAAGGTAGAGGATATGTGCTCCATGTTCAATAGCTGCAAAGAACTTAAAACAATCAATTTGTCAGGCTTCGACACGCAGAACGTGGAGGATATGAGCTACATGTTCAATCTTTGCAAAAGTTTGGAATCTCTCGACTTGTCAAACTTCAACACGCTGAAAGTAACGCTTATGGATAACATGTTCAATCAATGCTTACAACTAACCTCACTCGACTTGTCAAACTTCGATACACAGAAAGTGACGAAAATGAACAACATGTTCTATTATTGTACAGGATTAAAGACCGTTGATATCAGCAACTTCAATACGCAAGCTGTAAAAGACATGAAATCTATGTTCAGATACTGCACTAACCTCGCAACTATTTATGTTGGTGAGAATTTTGTAACGACCAATGCAAGATATAGTGATAATATGTTCGATAATTGTCAATTGCTCAAGGGTGCTCTTCCAGAGTATAACGCAAATAAAACCGACCACAGATTCGCCAATTACAAGACTGGCTATTTCAGCAAGCTGGTAGGTAAAAATGGTGAGGAGAAGATAGGAGCAGCGGGGGAACCTCTTGCAGCGTACAATCTCGCTCTTGACGACGACAAGGACTTCGTGGCTTACGAGCCGTTCGCTGCTAAGGCGGCATCTTATAGCCGCACTATTAAGGAAGGCACTACATGGGCTACGCTCTGCTTGCCTTTCGAGGTGTCGCTCGATGGTCGCTTCCGTGCCTTCAAGCTGCTTTCGGCTGATGAGGCTAAAAATACCATAGAGCTGGAAGAGATTACGACAAGCATCGCTGCAGGCACGCCCGTCATCATCAAGATGACGAACGGAGCAACAGTGCTCAACTTCTCTGAAGCCAACAAGGCTATTGCAAAAGAAGTTCAGACCTCAGAAACTGCTGACGGCAACTATCAGCTCCAGGGTCTCTATACCCAAAAGTTGTTCGACAAGAATGCTGACAACAACTGCTATATCGTGAAGGGCAACAAGCTGATGAACCCTGCCAAACTGATGCAGAATACCAATAAAGAGACTGTTGGCAGCAAGCCGTTCCGTGCTTACATGATAGACAAATCTTCTGCTCCAGCTGCTGGTGCCAAGATGTTCAGTATCGGCTTCGACAACGACGGCACTACAGCCATTGACAACCTCAACACCATTGCCAACGACAATGCCATATACTACGACCTGCAGGGCCATCGCCTCAACGCTCCTCAGAAGGGCATTAACATCGTGAAACGTGGCAACAAGACAATGAAAGTTATCATCAAATAAACAATGAACGCTATGAAAAAGAAAGAATATATAAAGCCCGAACTGAATGTCTTCCGAATGGAGACACAGGCCATCCTCGCTGGCTCTTATCTCGAGAAAGCAAAGGATGAGGATTATAGCGAAGAGTCGGTTAAAGACTATCGCGATACTTGGGGCAATATTTGGGCAGACTAAAAAAACAGCCCCTCCCCCGCGCCGCGCCCGCGCGGCTTTCCCCTCCCCGTCGGAGAGGGGAGTGAATGGCCTTGCTAACTATGGATTATAATACGTAACTATGTTCATGGAGGACGTGGCACGGAGGCCACCGTCCTACTTGAAGATGGTTTTTCTGGATGCTGGAGGACGGTGTATTCGTTTAGATAAAAATTTACTGCTGTCCGCTAAAACTCCAAAGAGCATACATACGGTTCATCCCTCAAAATATGTGCGCCAGTACTTGGCCCAAGTACTGCAGTAATCTCGGCCAAGTACTGGAGTAATCTCCATCAAGTACTGGAGTAATCTCGGCCAAGTACTGAGACGATATGTTTGCTATCTTTGATTAGGGGGCTTACTTTTGAACATACAAACCCCGAAGTTCTAATTTTACAAGGCTTTGGCGAGGACATTTATGCTCTTTTGAGTTTTACTGGACAGCAATAATTTTCGAAACATTTTTCTCGTTTCCTTCGCACTTTCAAAATAATAGTTTAACTTTGCAAGCATATAAAAATACAAAATAGCTATGGAACCAAAATTAGGAGATATGATGAAGGTAAATCCTTCTTTGACAGGTTTGACTGACTGGATTGAGGGCCAAGTTATTGATGTTGAGCACAACCCTTTTATGGGATTGGTTATTTCCATCAAGGACAATTTTGGCAGGATATTCTTTGGCCAATCTAAATATTTTAAGTTAGCATAATGTTTGCAATAGCTTTTGATTTAGATATAAATGCTCTTAGTAAAAATTACGGAGAGCCTTATAATAATGCATACTACGAAATAAAGAAATTATTGCGTGGTTATGATTATTATGCAACTCAGGGTAGTGTTTATCTTTCCAATGATAATGATATGCTACATTTGGTACAAGCAATGAATGCTCTAAAAGCTGTTCCCTGGTTTAAGAATTCGGTGAGAGATATCAGAGCTTTTAGAGTAGAAGATTGGTCAGACTTTACCCCTTTCTTTAAAGATTAACCATTAAATTAACTTTCAATATAATACCTCATGGCCCTCATGCCATGAGGTATTTTCGTGTACGCTCGGCATGAGCATTATCTAACGGGTGCAACTCCCGAGTAAGCCCTAATAGCGAGAATTACATAGGGACATTCAGTAAATAGTTAGCTATTTACTGAATATCCCTAATTATCATGATTTCTATTTTTTGAATGTTCTATCTAACAATACTCTGTTAATTCTAATGTAATGTTAGCATTGTCGGCTATCAGTTGGATGATAGCGTCTCTTGTTCCTGGACCACTCTTCTGGACCACTCTTCTGGACCACCTTTTTGTTTTCTGGACCACCTTTCTGGACCGTGAGACAACCAATTTCTTTTTGCCATCACCGGGTTCTGATTTTTTTTCTCAAAAAAGAACAAAGAGCGATATCTTTAAAAGATACGCTCCGTATGGGACGATTTCTGCAGATAGAGGTTTACGCTTTCCGGCAATGGCTTTATTTATTTCCTGACCACCAGATATGCCGTGCCGTATTTTGTTCTTTTGCTCTTCAATCCATCGATATTCTGAAGTTCTCTTCCAAATCTGCGCAAACTCGTTATCTGCAGAGATGAGCCGATTTTCTGCTTCAGAATGTTGAAGATGGCGGTAGCTGTGAGATATTCTCCTTTTTCCACATCGTCGGTAGGCTCGAAAAACTCCAGAAAACATTGCTTGACGGGCGAAACCTGCTCAAACTGCCTGTTGCTCTGCATGATGACGGCGGTTTCAGAAGCATCGAAATATGACCTCTCTCCTTGCTCCAGCGCATGCATAGCCTGCGCATAAAGCTGCTCATAGTTAAGTCGGCCACTTACATCGATAGGGCCCGTCAGCTCTACACCCAGGAATCGGCGGTTGCCGGACGGGTCGGCGAGAATGTCGGTCATGTTGCTCGTGGCGATGAAGGAGGCGAGACGGGGAAATTCCTGTACATGGCTTCCGTATGGCGGCTTGATCTTCACCGTGGGCAGTTGCAGCAGATTCTTCAGGAATCCCTGCTGAACCTGTGGCGAAATCTGGTTGAACTCATCGAGATTGATGAGCAGGAATTGGGACATCGCCTGCAATACCTGTCGCTTCTCAGACAGAATCATGCTGTCGGTGAAGCCCCACGACAGCTCGTTCGGAATAAGACGACGGCAGAAGGTGCTCTTGTTGTATCCTTGCTTGGAGATGAGCAGCGGCATGGTGCTGTTGCCATATTGACGGCGGTATGTTCCTCGCCACTGGTCCACCATTCCCAGGAACCAGGTGTAGAACCAGTCTTCCCAATGCTGATTGTTGGTCGGAACGGTCCGTGCGAGGGCACGGATGCGGTCCTTGCCGTCCCATTTTCCAAGACAGTCGAAGAGGAAAGACTCTATCGGACTGTAGTTCTTGATGCGGTCCGACTCCAGGAAGTTTCTTACATCCTTGATGCTCACACGGATGTCGGCAATCTGGACATCGAGCGTCATACTTTTCTGCACGCGGGCATCAACCGGCTTGAAGTCGCCCACCCACGAATTGTTGGGGCGATATTCCGTAAATTTCATCACGCTATTGTAGCGGAACTGATAGCGGCTTTCCAGATAATTAATCATCTGAAGGATGTCTGTCCTGCCTTTTCCTGCTGCTGCACTCTTCGTTTTCTTGTCTTTGCCGTGAGTGGCATAGGCGCTTCCCACCACCTGTCGGAGCTGCTCTTCGGTCGCTTCGTGCCAGTTGTTTCTGCGGATGTGGATGAAAGCCTCCTCTTCGCTGAGTCCCATGTGGCAGAGTTTGGTTGCGATGGCAGAGATGCGGGCAAGCAGCTGGTCTTTTTCGTTTGTCCAATTCATCTCTGCTTCAACCATTTCTTCTGCTGCCTCCTTTGTCGCCTTGTGATAGAGAAACTCGTAATCGTTGAATGCTTTCAAGCTGTCTACGGCTTTAGGAACAGCGGTCGTTGTCAGCCTGTTTCTGGAGATGCGCATCGCCACCGCTTTGCTGTTGTAATAAGGTGATGGATCGAGGGTGAGCATGAAATTGGCTTTCATGGTTGGCTTTTCTTCCTTGAGTTCTGCCTGTAGCTGAGAAAGATAGAGCGGCTTGGCCTGTTCGTAAGCATGCTGATAGAGCTGTTCTGCATCAGCCTCCTTTTCGGGTGTGCTTCCTTCCTCATCGCAGATGCTGACGAGCACGATGAGGCTTCTGCCATCGGCTCCGGTGATGGCAGCGAAGGTCATGGGCAGCAGACGGGCTGCTTTCCTAGCCGCTTCCATATCCTGATCTGTCGTCAGATTTGTGAAGTGGAGCATCAGCAGTCCGTTCGATTTCTTGAAAACGAGGTTGTCGCTTTCATCCTTTCCGAACTCAGCGGCAGGATAAACGTGTTGCCATTGCTTGATGCCTTTATAAAACTGATAGTCGCCTTCCATCAGCGGCACGCTCATTCTGAAATTGGTGACACTCTGCTTCGAATCGTCTTTGGCGATACGTTCCAGAAAACTGTCAATGGTTTTCGTACTCACCATCAACTTGTTCTGTTTGTTGGTTCTTGTAATAGTAAATTTCATTTTTTTTAAAAAGTCTGTGTCTTAGGTCGTAAAAATCTGTGTCTTATATGATTGGGCTGACCGTGTCTGCATGATTGCAAACTTACTCAGAAATCAGTTTTATAAATTTAGACTTTTGATGCGGCAAAGATAAATAAAATATTTCACTAAGCCGAGTGTTTTTCTCACTATTTCACCAAAATAAATAAAGAATGATACAAAATTAAATCTATATTTTCAGGTCATGGAGCAATTTGACTCCACATAGTCTTCTGTAATCGACTCAACCCTCGAGAGGACGTGTACACGCAAGAAGGACGTTGCAGAAAGTCCCTCATAAAAGTGTATGGATAGATAGAAAAGTCCCTCATAAAAGTGTGTTATTCTTTCAAACGGGAAATTAAGATATTTTAAAACAATAAGAACTATTATAGTCGATGTAGCGAATGTTTACGATGAAAGAGCACCTCACGATGAAGGGTCTATACACCACCTTTTCTTCGTGGCATATAGACAGAGCAATAGCAACAGCCGTTTTAATTTTTCAAGCCATACTTATTCATTTAATAGTTCTACTTCTTGTTAGTTGCAAAAATAAGTATTTTTGAAAACGCAAAGAAAATGGGAGAAAACAAACCATATTTTATACCGCTATACCATTGCGCAATACATTTTCGTATAGTGGAGAAGGATTACACTCCTCTATCAGAACGGGTTCGATAGAAGTGTCCACTTCAAGCGTTGCAAGCCAAAGAAAAGAATTTGTATCTAACCAATCTCCTTGAAGTTTCGGTACAATGACTGCAACATCAATGTCACTATCTTTATGAGCCTCATTTCTACTACAAGAGCCATATAGATAGACCTTGGCATCGGAAAGCAATGGTCGTATTGCTTCCTTATAACTACGTACTTTTATCAAAGCAGATTCTCTATCCATAGTTTTAACTCTTTAGTTTTATCAATTAATATTCTACAATATTCTGGTGTCAGTTTCTTAAACAGCTTATCTTTATAAGATGGGTATCTTGCCTCAATGTTCATCGGCATCAGCTCCGCAAGAAACTTCAATTGTTCTTGTGACATTTTAGAGACCAACCCGCAACTTTGTGCTAATTTCAACAAGTTATGAATAAAAGGTATCTCATCAGGTTTGATGGCACTCCAATAAGCCTTAATTGTTTTCTCTACGACTTGATGGCACATAAAACCAACATACAACCATCTACCACCTGTAAACATGACTTCGGCAGTATCAATGTCGTAATCAGCGAGTTCTTTCCAATATGTAACCTTATCTATTGCCATACTTGTAGTTTTTGGCAAAAATAAGACTTTTATTTGTAACCACCTAATGTTTTAAGAAGTAAATGCTAAATATAAGATAAAAAAAATCTAAAGGGTCTATACGCCACCTTTTCATCGTGGCATATAGACCCTTGTCGTTTCCCGATAATGATGTTAATTTCATTCAAATATTAGGCGTTATCAAGATTTTGCAGTATATTTGCATCCAAAAGAATTTAAAACTACTTTAGCAACCAGATCTTATTC
>ERZ791573.1296-NODE-1296-length-9781-cov-2.540510_pt1 | contig 9781 bp, 5 predicted proteins | sample MGYA00509971_ERZ791573 | MGnify/ENA primary metagenome ERZ791573 (study PRJEB30046, sample SAMN00791921) | human gut metagenome | study: EMG produced TPA metagenomics assembly of the A metagenome-wide association study of gut microbiota in type 2...
CGACTTGTACGAACGTAGAGTTAGAAACTTTGTTGTCGGAACCTTGACTACAGAACCGGAATCTTACCCCGATGCCAACTTTCTGGTAGTGGGAAGTCCGCTCAAAGCTCTGCAACGCCTGGCCAGCCGCCATCGTGAACAATTTCAGGTACCCGTAGTGGGAATTACCGGAAGTAACGGTAAAACCATCGTAAAAGAATGGCTTTATCAGATACTCAGTCCAGAACGTATCATTACCCGTTCGCCACGCAGTTACAACTCACAGATTGGAGTGCCTCTTTCTGTATGGATGATGAACGAACACACAGAATTAGGTATATTCGAGGCCGGCATCTCTGAAATGGGAGAAATGGAAGCCTTGAAACCTATCATCCAGCCTACCATTGGAGTTCTGACCAACATCGGAGGTGCACATCAGGAAAACTTTACTTCACTGCAAGACAAATGCATGGAGAAACTGCAACTGTTCAAAGACTGTGATGTCATTGTATACAATGGCGACAACGAGTTAATAAGCAGTTGTGTATCAAAGTCACTGTTCACTGCACGAGAAATTGCCTGGTCTACCAAAGACAATGAACGTCCGCTGTTTATAGAAAGCATACAGAAAGATGATACCGGTACCACCATTAAATACCGCTATTTAGGATTTTTCAAAGAATACCGCATCCCGTTTATCGACGATGCTTCCATTGAGAACTCCTTGCACTGTCTGGCTGTAGCATTATACCTTATGGTATCTCCCGAAGACATTGCCGAACGTATGCTTCATCTGGAACCTATCGCCATGCGACTGGAAGTAAAAGAAGGCAAGAACGGGTGTATCCTCATCAATGATAGTTATAACTCCGATTTTGCTTCGCTCGACATTGCTCTCGACTTTATGGCACGCCGCACTGAAGACAAAGAACGCAAACGTACACTGATACTTTCCGATATACTGGAAACCGGACAGTCCGGCAAACTGCTTTACCGACAAGTGGCTGAACTTGTACACAGCCGTGGAGTAAACCGTATTATTGGAGTAGGCGAAGAAATTTCAGCTTCGGCTTCACGGTTTGAAATCGAAAAAAATTTCTTCCGTTCCACTTCCGAACTAATTGAATCGGGTATTCTTTCTACACTAAAAAATGAAGTGGTACTGATCAAAGGAGCCCGTATGTTCCACTTCGACCAGATAACAGACTTACTGGAACTGAAAGTACACGAAACCATTCTGGAAATCAATCTGAATGCGCTGACAGACAATCTTAATTTCTACCGTAACAAGTTGAAGCCGGAAACAAAAATGGTGTGTATGGTAAAAGCATCTGCATACGGGGCAGGTTCGTTTGAGATTGCCAAAACACTGGAAGACCATCGTGTCGATTATCTGGCAGTAGCAGTAGCCGATGAGGGAGCCGATCTGCGAAAAGCCGGTATAGGAAGTTCCATTATTATCATGAACCCAGAAGTCACTGCATTCAAAACCATGTTCGACTATCGGCTGGAGCCTGAAGTGTATAGTTTCCACTTATTGGAAGAACTCATAAAGGCAGCCGAACGTGAAGGGGCAACCAATTGTCCTATCCATATCAAGATTGATACTGGTATGCACCGTTTGGGATTTGACCCAGCTGATATGCCGCGGCTTATCGAACGATTGAAAAGACAGTCTGCCGTCATTCCCCGTTCCGTATTTTCACATTTAGTAGGCAGTGACGCCGAGCGTTTCGATGCATTTACACGCCACCAGATTGAAACATTCGAACAGGCTGCAGCCGAACTGCAGGCAGGTTTCAGCCATAAGATTCTGCGTCATATCTGCAATACGGCAGGTATCCAGCGTTATCCGGGAGCTCAGTTCGATATGGTTCGTTTGGGTATCGGATTATACGGTATTGATCCATTCACAAACCAGATGTTGCACAACGTTACCACACTCAAAACTACAATTCTGCAAATACATGATGTGCCAGCCGATGAAACCGTGGGATACAGCCGTAAAGGAGTATTAAACCGCAATTCACGTATTGCAGCCCTGCCGATAGGTTATGCCGACGGACTGAACCGACACTTGGGCAACGGAAAAGGCTATTGTCTGGTAAACGGTCAGAAAGCTCCCTATGTAGGCAATATTTGTATGGATGTATGTATGATTGATGTGACTGACATCGACTGCAAAGAGGGAGATAAGGCAATTATCTTTGGCGATGAATTACCTGTCACTGTACTTTCCGACATACTCGATACTATTCCATACGAAATTCTGACCAGCGTATCGGAACGAGTAAAACGAGTGTATTACCAAGACTAATTCCTTAAAATCATAGTTTCATTCACACATTATAGCCAACGACGTCGGCTATACAACCGACGTCGTTGGCTATACATTTAACAACGGCGTTTTTACATTCAACGACGCCGATTTTAAAACAATCCCTTTCTCTCTTGATGTCCATAAGGTGAATTCAAAACAGCCTTTCCTGTCTGGAAAAAGCAAGACACCTCTTCTATTGCTGATACGAGTTATTGATACGGATATAAACAATGATGCAAGAGAAAAACTATCTTTTAACACTCCTATCATTTGTTTCTTCAAGAATTTTCACCAATACCGCACTTATTATTAAAAAAACATAAATTAATTTTTAATTTAATCAATTCAATAGTTTAATATGCAATATTTCCGATATTTTTACAAAAAATCAGTTTCTAATAACAAAACAAGATAATAGATATGATATAGTTTAAATTCAATCAAAATCAATAGTTATGAAAAAATTTTTATTTGGATTATTGGCATTTTTGCTTGTCAATGTTGCTTTTGCACAAGACTTTAAGGATCGTGAAACTACTATGAAACTTTCTAAAACAGAACTGAATAAGAAAGCAACAAAAGCTGCACGAAAAGAGGCTAAAAAATTAACGAAAGAAGGATGGAAAACAGCTCCGGGTGCATTACCCATAGAAAAACAACTTGACAAATCTTATCTGATGCAATATGAATATGATGAAGATATGTTCCCGAAATATATCATAGGCGAAGCCATGAGTATTGGCGAAAACTATGATGCAGCAAAAATGCAGGCTCTTGAGCTTGCCAAGTTGAGCCTTGCAGGGCAAATACAGACAGAAATAACTGCTTTGGTTGAGAATGCCGTGGCAAACAAGCAGTTAAAAGCAGAAGAGGCTGCATCTGTCACAGAAACAGTACTCGCAGGAAAGAACCTTATTTCTCAAGGTATTGGTCGTACTATACCCGTAATGGAATGTTATCGTGAGAAATCTAATAAAAACAAGGAAGTTCTTGTGCGTATAGCATATAATAGTGCTATGGCAAAAGCTGCTGCAAAGCGGGTTGTGCGAGAGAATTTGGAAGACAAGAGCGAAAACCTGCAAAACAAACTTGATGAAATTTTAGGATGGTAAGTCGCAGAACCTTTATAGTTTGTGTTCTTCTTTTAATTGGGTTGACGGTCTATCCGCAGCAGTTGAAAATTTTAGAGAGTGAGTACACGTACTACGCTCCGGAAAACATTTCTCTTGAGCAGGCTAAAATTATAGCACTTGAGAGGGCTAAAATTCAAGCTTTGGCTGAAACTTTTGGGACAGTCATTGTACAGACTAATACTACTCAAGTGGAAAACTATAATGGGAATTCTAATATAGATTTCCTTTCAGTGGGCGGCAGTGAAGTGAAGGGAGAGTGGATAGAAACTCTAGGAGAACCTAAATATAAGATATTCTATGAACAAGGAATGTTGGTTGTGCAGGTGCGTATCAAAGGGCGTGCCCGAGAAATAGTATCTTCTGCCATACCTCTGCAAGCCAAGATTCTTCGTAACGGAACCGAAGATAAGTTTGAATCGGAAACTTTTAACAACAACGACGATCTCTACCTGTCCTTCCTTTCGCCTGTCAGCGGTTATTTGGCTGTGTATTTAATAGATACTGATAAGAATGCATTTTGTCTTTTGCCTTATCAAAATCAGAAAAACGGCCAAATGACAGTGTCTGCTAATCATCGGTATGTGTTTTTCTCTACAAAAGACGCAGAGACTGATTTAAAACCATACGTTGACGAATATGTTATGACTTGTACCAAATCGATGGAGTACAACCAAATATATATCATCTTCTCTCCGAATCCATTCTTCAAGGCTACGGACTTATCAAGTAAAGAAGATTTGCCACGCCAACTGGCTTTCAAAAGCTTTCAAGAATGGCTTGTGAAATGTCGGAAAATGGATACTGATATGAATGTCATAAATAAAGTAATTAAGATAAAGCAATGAAAATGAAAATAAAATTAATAATTTTCCTTTTTTGCGTGACGATAACATTGTCTGCACAAGAAACAACTTACAAGGATGTAGTTATAGACGATATAAGTTATACTTTGTTTACTGATAGTCTAACGGGGCAAAGATGTGCACATGTTGGAAACTTAAAGAAAAGTTTTACGAATCTTAAAGTACCCGCATCAGTCAAATATGAAGGTAAAAAGTATACAGTAACTGCAGTTTGGACATTAGGAAGTTATGCTGCAGATTTAGTATCTGTTCAATTACCCAAAACAATCAAAGAAATTCATGGAGCATTTTTCATGTGTACCAAGTTGAAGGATATAAATATCCCGGAATCAGTTGAAACGATATACAATATTAGTTTTTATAACACGGCCATTGAAAATTTGATTTTGCCAGAAGGACTGAAAACTATAGGAAATGATGCATTTGGGAATTGTAAATATTTGGTTTCTGTCAGATTTCCAAAATCTCTAACATCTATTGGTAAAACGGCATTTAAAGATTGCATATCACTCAAAAATGTAAATTTGCCTGGTTCTCTAATAGATATAAAAGGTGGTTATGACGGAACATTTACAGGTTGTACAGCGTTAACTTCTGTAACAGTAGAGGAAGGTATCAAGGAGATAGCTAATGGAATGTTTAAAAAATGTACATCTCTTTCTACAATTTCACTTCCTCAAAGTGTAGAAAGAATAGGTAATAATGCCTTTGAAGGTTGTACATCTTTAAAACAAGTATCATTCAAAAGATTAAGTGAAATCCAAGAGATAGGTAATCAAGCATTCTCTGATTGTAAATCATTAATTGAGGTAGGTTCGCATACATCTCTGAAACGAATTGGTTATCGCGCTTTTGATAACTGTAATTCTTTAATAGAGTTTAATCTTTTTAATGGTATTGACAGTATCCCAGACTATTCTTTTGCTAATTGTTCGTCTCTAAAGAATATTTTAGGATCAAATATTAAATATATAGGTGACTTTGCCTTTTACAAATGCGAATCACTAAACTCTGCAGATTTCGAGTCCGTAGAGAGAATTGATTATCATGCCTTCTCCAATTGTGAATCTCTTGAATATTTAAGTTGCCCCAATATAAAATATATAGAAAAGGGAAACTTTTTTTTAAACAAAAAACTAAAATATATCACAGGACTTACTAGTAAGGTAGAACTTGGAGAAAGATTAGATATAATGTTCCGATATACTCAAGTTGATACAATACCTCTCGCACGATCTTATAAATACTATTCTACAAATCGCTTAAAAGAAGCCATAGGAACCTGGCAGGAAAGGAAAAAATACGAAACAATCGCACAATGGCGTAAGCGAGTAACATTAGAAACGCGTAAACAGAAATACGACGAACTGAAAGATTTGATAAGAAATGACTATATAAATGCCTATAAGCCTAATCCAATAAAGTGTAAAATCGAATCTTATGACGCAGACCTAGGCATCTTTAAATTAAAGGCAGAGAATATTAATACTTATGAGCTTTGGTCAAAAGAAGATTTAAGGAATTATACCTATACAATTGGCGAACCCCGCTATGTTTATGCCAAAGTTCCCGCCAACGAAGCAGAAGCCTTTGAAAAGAATTGGGATAAGGTGATTCTTAAACCTACATATTGTATCACAAAAGATTATTTGGATGTTGCGTCATGTACATTTACCTTAAATGGAAAAACATACAAAAGTCCTGTATTATATGATGATGAGACCGCAGATTTGAATATTGAATTACCACCACTTGATTTGGATTTGCTGAACAGTGCTAACCAGGATATGGCTGCAGTAAAAGACAAAACGATTGATGAGAATATTCCGACCAATGGTACAATAAATGAAAAAACATTTGTAGTAATTATAGGAAATGAAAACTACAAACAGGTGGCACGCGTGCCTTATGCTCTCAATGATGCTATAATTTTCAAAGATTATTGTAAGAAGACCTTAGGTGTGCCAAACAAGAATATCCGTTCTTATCCTGATGCAACTTATGCAATGATGCTTTCGTCCTTGAAAGATATACAAAACATTGCAGAAGCATATAAAGGAGATATTAATGTAATATTTTATTATGCCGGTCATGGTGTTCCAAATGAAAAGGATCAGACAACCTATCTATTGCCGACAGATGCAGATGGTTCACAGACTGATATATGTATGTCTGTCAGTCGATTATACAAAGGTCTGGCAGAAATGAAAGCAAAGAATGTAACAGTCTTTATGGATGCCTGCTTCAGCGGTTCTCAACGTGGCGAGGGCATGATTACATCTGCACGTGGAGTAGCAATCAAAGCGAAAGAGGCAGCTCCGCAAGGAAATATGGTGATCTTCACTGCAGCAAGCGGTGATGAGACTGCCTATCCTTATAAAGAAAAAGGGCATGGAATGTTCACTTACTTTCTTTTAAAGAAATTGCGCGACACAAAAGGTGATGTGACATTGGGCGAATTGGGACAATACATTACAGACAATGTGCGCCAGCAGTCTGTTGTTGTTAACCGCCGTGTACAAACTCCGACAGTCATGCCGGCTGGGGCTCTAGGTGATGGATGGAAAAATATAAAATTGAAATAGTGAAATTATGAAATTAAAAGCTATCGTTTTATTTATTATTTGTATTTTTTGTTTAGAAATACATGCACAGACAGGACAGGATAATTTGTATGCCCCTCTTTCTGATATATTTACTCTAGGAAAACTTTATACAAAAAAAGAATTAAAGGAACTTGAAAAAAGTGCAAAGACAGGTAGTAACGAGGTTAAATGTGAATTGGCTAAATATTATTGGGGAGCTGGTGAAAAGAAAAAGGCTGTAGCCATCAGTGAGGAAATAATATCTTCATTATTTTTATTAAAACCTGTTGATATTTATTGCTGCTGGGCTAGTTATATTTTGTTTGAATATTACAAAAATGATAATCCCAACAAGACTAAAGCTGATAAACATAGAAAAGATTTGATATTTTTTTGTAATAAGATAGACAATGGATTAGCTTATTATTATGTAGCAAAATCATATAATGGTGACGTTTTGTCTGGATATAAAGAAAGACCAGAGCGTTATCAACTTAAATATTCTTTATCGAACGTAAAGGAGTATATATATTATTTAAAGTTATCCGTACTAAAAGGCTATGATAAAGCAGAGGCAGAATATAACAAAGCAAAGAATGAATATCTTGAGTATGGAAAAGAGCTCTATAACTTATATAGAAAGAATGTGGGAGGCTCTTATACTTATTATAAATCGATATATGATATGTATACCAATAATCCAAGTTATTTTGATATAGTTGAATGGTACTATACTTTAGCCAATGCAGGAATAGAAGAAGCCAAGTCGTTATATAATCAACATAGAATGAATCTACGCTCTGCTGTAAGAAAAACTTATGGTGATTTAAATGTTCCATATGATGATTATAAAAAATGGGTTAAAGACATTGTGTTTTTGTGGTATAAAGACAAGGCTGATAAAAATGATCCAGAAGCTATGTATTATTTGGCTTGGTATGATGATTTCTCTATTTATAATGTTGACAAAAATCTTACCATAAGCGAACGTTATGAATATTTCAAAAAATCAGCAGAAGCAGGATATGTTCCTGCTCAATATGAATATGCCAATCTCTTAAAAAGAGATAATTTAATGTATGATGCTTTTGATTGGTATTTAAAATCGGCTCAACAAGCGTATTCTCTGTCTGCAAATGCAGTTGGTGACTCTTATTTTAACGGACAGGGAATAGAAAAAAATAAGGAAAAAGCTCTCCAATGGTATCATTATGCTGCTGAGTTGGGAAGTGATGAAGCCAAAGAGAATTTAGAGAAACTCTATAAAGAGGGGAAAATTCAAAACAGTTTTGCCACTTGGTATGCTTCAATCTCCAATCCAGACAATATATCTTCCCCTTTACAAATTGCCGAAGATGTGCCGGAAAAACCAATTATAGAAAAAGACTACAGTCTAGACAAGAATATCCCTGTTACCAATGCAACCAATGCCAACACTTTTGCTGTGATAATTGGAAACGAGAACTATCAGCGTGTTTCAAAAGTTGAATTTGCACTGAATGATGCCAAGATATTTGCAGAATATTGTCAAAAGACACTCGGTCTACCTAAGAATAATATCCGTAGCTATACAGATGCTACTTATGGAACGATGCTTGCGGCTTTGAAAGATATCAGCGATATAGCAAAAGCTTATAATGGAGATTTGAATGTGATATTCTATTATGCTGGGCATGGTATTCCAAATGGAAAAGGAAATGCCTTTCTATTGCCGATTGACGCTGATGGTACACAACTGGAAGTGTGTCTGGCTGTAAACGTCTTGTACAAGAAGCTTAACGAACTGAAAGCTAAAAAGACTATAGTGCTAATGGATGCATGTTTCAGCGGAGCACAACGGGGCGAAGGTGTGCTGATGGCGGCAAGAGGCGTGGCAATAAAAGCCAAACAAGATGTACCTCAAGGTAACAGCGTGGTGTTCTGCGCAGCCAATGGTGAAGAAACAGCATTCCCATATCAAGAAAAAGGACATGGCATGTTTACTTATTTCTTATTGAAGAAACTTCAGGAGACAAAAGGAGAAACTACACTTGGTGAACTTGTTGACTATGTCACGACTAACGTTGGAAAACAATCCGTGGTTGTAAATCGCAAAAAACAAACACCAACTGTTGTACCTTCATTGGGTGCTACGGGTTGGCAATCAGAAACACTTAAATAATGGAACGGTATATTTTATTTGTATGTATTACTAGCTTGTCGCTGACAGCGCACGCACAGGTAGACGACTTTAGTAAAAGATATGACGAATTCAAACGGAAAGCCCGTCAAGAGTATGCTGATTTCCGTGATGCAGCTAATAGGGAATATGCAGAATTCCTTTTGGCTGCATGGAAACAGTATAAGTCTTTACCAGAGATTCCAAAGCCTAAGGACGAAAATGTACCTCCTGTAGTAATGCCGGAGGACGACAAGGATAAGAAGATAGAAAGTACGCCGATAATTATAGACGAGGTGGTGACACCTCCAATGCCGGAACCTCAACCTGTGCCGGTTGCCCCTATTCCTGAGATACCGATAAAGGTTAAAGATCACAGATTCTCATTCTACGGTGGCACGTACATCGTTCGGATGAATGAAGATGAAAAATTTACGATACGTGATTGTAGCGGGACAGAATTGTCACGAGTTTGGACAGAGCTTTCAACAGAAAACTATAACAACACGATAAGAGATTGCCTTGCACTAAGAATAAAGTTGCAATTGAGTGATTGGGCTTATTTGAATATGCTTGATGCTTTTGCAAGATCTGTGTATGGAAACTCAGATGAAGCTACATTCCTTATGGCGTATATATACTGTCAAAGTGGATATAGCATGAGATTTGGAATCTTTGAAAACAAATTACCTTAATTCCGCAACACTATTATAAAATATTTTTTTTAAGTACCTGAGCAACAA
>ERZ791573.1298-NODE-1298-length-9746-cov-2.742132_pt1 | contig 9746 bp, 7 predicted proteins | sample MGYA00509971_ERZ791573 | MGnify/ENA primary metagenome ERZ791573 (study PRJEB30046, sample SAMN00791921) | human gut metagenome | study: EMG produced TPA metagenomics assembly of the A metagenome-wide association study of gut microbiota in type 2...
CGTGGTCCAAATCCGGTATTGGCAATCTGCTATAAGGAGAAACTGGCATAAAACACCCACGAAGCTCCCAGCAGAAACACCGGCTGCATGCGCACCGGCAAATGCAGGTAAACGGCAGCCACAACCACCAAAAATGCACAGTATTGCAGGCTTTGCAGCCCCATGAGCGCAACCTCCAGACCTAATAATAGGAGCGGTACCGCACAACGCGCGGCGTGCCGCAAAAAATCCACAGGCAGCAAGGATAAAATAAGACCGCCTGCACCCGCAATATGGCAAAATGGCGCAATATCACAGATTAACTAAACTATTATACCTGTTTTGCCTACTAATGTAAAGTGGGCCGCCCCGCGGGGGCAAAATACGCACGAAAAAACGTAAAGAATACTGTTTGCACAGCGACAACAAAAGCGGCGTTAAAATGTGATAACAAAGAGCAAAACGCGGAATAAGAAGCAGACCTACTAGGTGTGATAAGTTTCCTTGAACGGTTGCACTGAATACGCGAAAATGATATACTTTAATATTATAGTGATAATAAAATAGGATAGGTGTGTACCAAACTGTCCGGCGGCGATGGGACGGACAGTTTTTGCGAGACTGCAAGCAGGGTTCCGCTGCAGGCTTACGGGAGTGAAAAATATGAAAGTTGTAATTCTTGCCGGTGGCTATGGCACGCGCATTTCGGAAGAAAGTAAGTTCAAGCCGAAACCGATGATCGAAATCGGCGGTATGCCCATTTTGTGGCATATCATGAAAGAGTATTCTTACTATGGCTTCAATGATTTTGTGATCTGCGCCGGGTACAAACAGCATATGATCAAGGAGTGGTTTGCGGATTATTTCCTGCATACCAGTGATGTGACCTTTGACTTCACCCAGGGCAACGAGATGATCGTGCATGACCAGCACGCCGAGCCGTGGCGCGTGACGGTGGTGGATACCGGCCTGAACACGATGACGGGCGGCCGCATCAAGCGGGTGCAGAAATATGTCGGCAACGAAACCTTTATGATGACCTATGGTGATGGCGTCTGCGATGTGAACATTGCCGAACTGGTCAAGTTCCATAAGCAGCATGGCAAGCTGGCAACCCTGACCGCCGTGGTGCAGGAACAGCAGAAAGGCGTGCTGGATATCGGCCAGGATAACACTGTACAGGCCTTCCGCGAAAAAAGTGCCAACGATGGGGCTATCATCAATGCGGGCTATATGGTGCTGGAACCGGAAGTGTTTGATACCATCAGCGGCGATGATACCATTTTTGAGCAGACCCCGCTGCGCGAGCTGGCGGCCAAAGGCCAGCTGATGAGCTATGTGCACCGCGGATTCTGGCAGTGCATGGATACCGAGCGCGAAAAAAGTATGCTGGAAAAAATGTGGGCGTCCGGCTGTGCGCCCTGGGAAGTGTGGAACCAACAATGAACTTGGAATTTTACCGCGGCAAACACGTGTTTGTAACCGGGCATACCGGTTTTAAGGGCAGCTGGCTCTGCCGCATGCTGGTGGGGGTCGGTGCGGTGGTAACGGGTTACAGCCTGGAACCGCCCACAACCCCCAACCTCTTCTCTCTGGCAGGGCTGGAAGGCAAAATGACCAGCGTGATCGGTGATATCCGCAATTTTGCCAGCCTGAAAGCGGCCTTTGATGCCGCTCGGCCGGAAATCGTGCTGCACCTGGCGGCTCAGCCCATTGTGCGGTACAGCTACAAGGACCCGCGCTATACCTATGAAACCAATGTGATGGGCACTGTGAACCTGTTGGAATGTGTGCGTACCGCCCAAACTCCGCCGCGCTCTGTGCTGAACGTAACAACGGATAAGGTGTACCAGAATAATGAATGGTGCTGGGGCTACCGCGAAAACGAACCGCTGGATGGCTTCGACCCCTACTCCAACAGCAAAAGCTGCTCGGAGCTGGTGACCCACAGCTATAAAAACAGCTTTTTTGCGGATGGCAGCGTGGCCATCTCCACCGCCCGCGCGGGTAATGTGATTGGCGGCGGCGATTTTGCCAATGACCGCATCATCCCGGACTGTGTGCGTGCCATGGCAAAAGGGGAGAGCATCGGTGTGCGCAACCCGTATTCCACCCGCCCATACCAGCATGTGCTGGAACCGCTGGCGGCGTACCTGCTGATCGCCCAGCGCCAATATGAGGATAACCGGTACGCCGGCTATTATAATGTCGGCCCGGATGACTGCGACTGTGTGACGACCGGCACCCTGGTAGACATGTTCTGCCAGGCGTGGGGCGATGGCGCCGCATGGGAAAACCGCGCTGAGGCAAACGCCCCGCATGAAGCAAACTTTTTGAAGCTGGATTGCAGCAAATTGAAATCCACCTTCGGCTGGAAACCGCGCTGGCATATGGCGGAATGTATGCAAAAGACCGTTGCGTTCAGCAAGATATGGCTTTCCGGCGGGAATATCCCGGCGGAGATGGACAAAGAAATCAAAGAATTTTTGAGTGAGTAAGGGAGCAGACGATGGCAAATTGGAGCAATGAGGCCGAAGCCCGCGAGCAGATCAAGGCGCTGGTGGCAGAATATTACCATGACTTTAAGGAAAAAAAGGCGGATTTCAAGCCCGGCGACCGCGTTACTTATGCATCCCGCGTGTTTGATGAAAAAGAAATGTGCGCCCTGACCGATGCAACGCTGGATTTCTGGCTGACCACCGGCCGCTTTGCGGATGAATTTGAAAAAGAGTTTGCCAAGTGGATCGGCGTAAAGTTCGCCAACCTGGTCAACTCCGGCTCCTCCGCCAACCTGATTGCCTTTATGGCGCTCACCGCCCCGGAACTGGGCGACCGCCAGATCAAAAAGGGCGATGAGGTCATCACTGTGGCATGCGGGTTCCCCACCACTGTCACCCCGGCGCTGCAGTATGGCGCTGTGCCGGTGTTTGTGGATGTAACCGTGCCGCAGTACAACATTGATGTGACCAAGCTGGAAGCTGCCCTTTCCCCCAAGACCAAGGCGGTCATGATCGCCCATACCCTGGGCAACCCGTTTGACCTGTCCGCCGTCAAAGCCTTCTGCGATGCCCATAACCTCTGGCTGGTGGAGGATAACTGCGATGCCCTGGGCACCCAGTACACCATCAACGGCGAAACCCGCTTTACCGGAACCTGGGGCGATATCGGCACCTCCAGCTTCTACCCGCCGCACCACATGACGATGGGCGAGGGCGGCTGCGTGTATACAAACAGCCCGCTGCTGAACCGCCTGATCAAGAGCTACCGCGACTGGGGCCGCGACTGCATCTGCCCGTCCGGCCATGATAACTTCTGCGGCCACCGCTTTGACGGTCAGTATGGCGAACTGCCTGCAGGCTATGACCACAAGTACGTTTACAGCCACTTTGGCTATAACCTGAAAGTGACCGATATGCAGGCCGCCATCGGCTGCGAACAGCTGAAAAAGTTCCCCAGCTTTATCGAGCGCCGCCGCCATAACTGGGACCGCCTGCGCGCAGCCCTGGAACCGGCCGCCGATAAGCTGATCCTGCCGGAACCGGTCGCCAACAGCCGCCCGTCCTGGTTCGGCTTCCTGATTTCGGTCAAGCCGGAATCAGGCCTGGACCGCAACGCCGTGACCCGCTATATTGAGGACCACAATGTCCAGACCCGCCTGTTGTTCAGCGGCAACCTGATCAAGCACCCTTGCTTTGACCAGATCCGCGGCACCGACGCCTACCGCGTGGCAGGGGAGCTGACCAACACTGACTTTATCATGAACAACACCTTCTGGGTTGGCGTGTACCCCGGCATGACCGATGAGATGATCGACTATATGGCACAGGTGATCCTTGAGGCTGTGAAGGAGTAAACATGCAGAAACTGAATGTGCTTTACCAAAGCAATGATACCTTTGCACCGTATCTGGGAACCTCGCTTCAATCCCTGCTGGCAAACAATACGGCGCTGGAAGAGTTGAATGTTTACCTAGTCAACATTGATATCAGCCAGGAAAACATTGAAAAGTTGAAAAAACAGTGCGAAAGCTTTAACCGGAAGCTGATTCTGATTGATGCAGCAAAGATCCGGCGTAAAATCAAGGAATCGGGGATGCCGGAATATCAGGGATTCCGTAAAAATAATATGTCCCTGATGAAGATTTTTGCAATTGATGATATCCCGGAAGAAACTGTGCTGTACATTGACTGCGATACAATTATTGCTGGCTCACTGGCGGACCTGTGCGCAGTAAACATGCAGGGCCGGCCGATCGGCATGGTGGCAGACTCCATCATCTCCAACGAATATAAGCTGGACATCGGAATGAAAGAAAGCGCCTATTATTACAATTCCGGCATTATTCTGTTTGATGCGGAACAGTGGAAAGCACAGCACTGCATTGAAAAAATTGTTGCCTTTGCCCAGCAGGGGCGCGTGTTCGGTACGGTGGATCAGGATTATCTGAACGTCGTGCTGGAAGATAACGTTTATACACTGCCGCTTCAGTATAACGTGCAGTGCATTCACTTTTTGTGCAGCGCCAAGGGGTATGCAAATTGCTTTAAGAATGTTGCCCCCTATTATGGCTTTGATGAAATTCAGGAAGCATGCAAACACCCGACCATTGCACATTATGAGAAATTTGCAAGTATGTCCCCCTGGCACAAAAATTCTGTGAACCCCTGCACCAAAATGTTTGACAGCTACCTGAAGCAGTCCCCTTGGAGCAATTACGAAAAGCAGGAGTGCAAAGCAAACGCGTTCCAGTTCCAGGTGGAAAAAATTCTTTACCGCTGCCTGCCGCACGATGTTTTTGTGCATGTATTCAAAATCGCATCGGACCGCATGCTGCTGAACTCCAGCAGACAGGCGGCAAAACTGGGCAAGACATAATAAAATAACCGGTCTAAAGTATTAAAAAGATAAGGATTGATTTCATGAAGCAGAACGCAGTATGGGGGCAGCTTGCGCTTGTTGCGGGGATTCTGACGGCCTTTTGCATGACGGCACTGTTTACCACCTGCAATACCAATGTAAGGAATGCCCCCTATATTGCCGTCAGCGTGATGTTTGCAATCCTGTGCGCAGTAATGCTGGGGCTGGCTGTATGGAACAGACTGAAACAAGGCAAAGGCAAACTTGCCCTGCCGATCGATAAAGCCTTTTTGCTGGTGGCAATCGTTTTTATTGTCATACGTTTGGCGCAGTTTGATACTCTGCCGCGCTGGGACTCTGAAACATACTTTGCGGCCCTGCGCAAAGCCTGCGAAAATTATGAGTATGATTTTCCATCACTTATCAATAACTTTTTCCTTGCAGGGCATGTCAGCCTGGGGTATGCGCTGTTCTTGGCCATGGGGTATTTTATCTGGCCGAATGCGGCACAGGGCGTTTATGCTGTAAACCTGCTTCTGTCGTTTGCGGGCTTCTGCTGCACCTGGGGGATACTCCGCCATGCGGTAAAGCGTAAAACATCGTTGCAGCTGCTGCTTGCAGCATTCCTGATTTGGTGCATGCCGCTTACCCTGGGGACCTTTTCCGGTATAAGTCTGGATTATGGCATTATGCTCTTTTTGGTATTCCTGCTGTACAGCCATATCAAGCAGCAATATCTGCTGATGCTTTTTTGGGCACTGGCGCTGGCAACCACAAAGGAAACAGGGGTCATCTGCCTTGCGGGCTACGGTGTGATGTGTGTGCTGCAAAAATTCCTGCACCAGCACGGCAGCTTCCGTGATAGGGGACTGGCACTGTTGAAAGAAAAAGCCATGTGGATATTGCTGGGCAGCGGTGGAGCCTTTTTGCTGATGCGTGCCCTGCAGCTCCTTTTTGGTAAATCCAGTTGGGGCACAGGCATCAGCAAGAGCGGGCTGCACAACGTATTCAAATGGCAGTGGGACTATGTTTTGCTGAAACTGCAAACTTTTTTCCTGCTGAACTTTTATTGGGTATTGGCACTTTTGATGTTGTACTGCGTGTTGGCATCTGCTTTTGGCAAAAAGCAAAGGCTGCGCTACCTGTTGCTGAAAAACGAGGAAATTTGCTGCGCAATCGGGGCCGCGGCTGCATTTATTGTTTTTAGCTGTATTTATCTGACATATAATAACCCGCGTTACAATGTTGTTGTTGAATACATTTTGGCGCTTGTCTGCGTGATTTTTGTTATGTGGACCATAACAGAGCAAACGGTATGCAACCTTGTGATAGGGCAGCTGTGCGTTATTATGCTGGTTCAGTCGTACTACACAGTAGACCCTGTTACCAAGGCTGTGTTCCCGAAGGTAAACACAGAATCAGCATTTCCGATGGTGACAACCGGTTGGTCCGGCTATCCTTCGCTGCAGGCAGATATTACGGTTTACAACAATCAATATACCTACCTGGATAAGGCATATGATAAAATACTCTCCAATATCGGCTATGATGAAAACACCGTGCTGATTATGTGGGGATCGTATGAAAAGGGAACGCGGGCCGCTGCGATCCAGGGCATCCGGGACACCTATTATTGGGACAAAAAGCAGCATAAGCGCGTGATGGAAGAAAGCAAAAACACCTGCGAAATCAAAGTGCTGTACCAGACAGACTTTAAGGAGCTGTTGCAACAAGGTAACATCCCGCAGCGGGCGGTACTGATCTGTACCCCGCATGTTCTGGATAATGAATGGAAAGCTACATCGGAATTGTGGCAGTACTATTCCTTTGATTCGCGCCATGTTGTGTCGGTAGGAGAATCTGGGTCGGTGATTTATTATAGACTGTACCGGGAAGAGTAAAAATGGAAAGGGATAACCTTGATGAGCCAATACCCTGAATTTGCATTTGTGATTCTGCATTATATGGCAAAGCAGGAGACCATAGACTGCGTTGCGTCTATCCTGGAAAAAACAAAAGCGGAGCCGATGAAGGTTTCTATCGTGATTGTGGATAACGCATCCGCAAATGGAACCGGGCGCGAATTGCAGCAACTATACCAGGGAGCAGAAAACATTTATGTGATCCTGAACCCGGAAAACCTGGGCTTTGCACGGGGTAATAATGTCGGATTTGAATTTGCAAAAAAAACACTCAACAGTGATTTCATCTGCCTGATCAACAACGATACCCTTTTAATGCAGGATGACTTTTTGTCCAGGATCTGTGCAGATTATCAGCAACACCATTTTGCCGTGCTGGGGCCGCAAATCTTATCAAAAGATCAAAAAGTAATATCGCTGATGGAACCAATCGCCCCCCGGGCGGTATATATTGTGCACCGCTGGCTGATCCAGTGCCAGCTGGTGCTGTGCCGATTTATCCCTGGCTTTTTTGATACTGTGGATGCAGTCAAAAACTGCGTTGGTAAGCTCCGAAAGCCTAAAGAGCAGGCACCTACAGCGGGTGAAAGTAAATTGCAGCCACAAAAAGATATTATGCTGCGTGGGTGCTTTTGGATATTCTCGCCAGATTATGTAGAACGTTTTGACGGCCTGGACGATAGGACCTTCCTTTACCGGGAGGAACAGCTGCTGTTTATCCGTTTGAAAAAGAACGGACTGCACACCTATTATGATCCGGAACTGAAGATTATCCACCTGGAAGATGCAGCAACCAACGCGGTGGCAAAAACGGAGTTTAAAAAGCGCGTTTTTACTCTTCAGAATGAAGTGAAATCCATGAAAATCCTGATTGATGCCCTGAAAGACTACCAGGGGTGAAAGAAATAGGAAAGAACAGGACTTAAGTTACATGACAACGGCCAAAAAGCTTTCTACAAAAAAAAATCTGGTTCTGAATGCAATCAAAACGCTGACAACGATTCTTTTCCCGTTGATTTCGCTACCGTATGCCACACGGGTACTGGGCAAAGGCGGGCTGGGGGACGTTACCTATGCTGAATCAATCGTCAGTTATTTTGCATTGTTTGCTGCGCTTGGAATTGTTGCTTACGGCACAAGAGAGCTTGCTAAAAAGCGGCAGGATGCACAACAGGCGAATCAGCTGATCAGCGAGCTGATGCTCATCAACGTGGTCACGGCATTGATTGCCTATGCAGCGCTGGCAGTATTTATTCAGCTGCCATCCTTCAACACTTATGCGGCGCTGCTTTGGGTGCAAAGCAGTATTATCCTGTGCAATGCCCTGGGGGCAGAGTGGTACTTTACCGCCACAGAAAATTACCTGTATATTACCGTCCGCGCAGTGATTTTTCAGGTTCTGGCATTGATTATGCTGTTTTGCTTTGTAAAAACGGAACAGGATGTTATATTTTACGCAGCGGTTAATGTCTTTGCAACGGCAGGTTCTGGTATTATAAACTTTTTTTATCTTTGCAGGCATGTCCAGTTCCAACCACTCAAGTCGCTGCACCTGAAACAGCACATCAAACCAATCCTGATTATTTTCAGCACCAACCTTGCATCAACGATTTACCTCAACCTGGATACCGTAATGCTAGGCTATATGATCAACACGCAGGAAGTTGGGCTTTATACCGTGGCGGTGCGCATTGTGCGTGCGATCTCCATGCTGTTTGCCTGCATTTCAACAGTCATTCTCCCGCGCGTTACCTATTACCTTGGCCAAGGGCAGAAAGATAAATTTGATGCGTTGATTTATAAAACACTGAACTTTATTCTGCTGCTTGCAATCCCCAGCGGTCTTGGGCTGATCAGCATCAGTGAACCGCTTGTAACATGGTTTGGCGGCAGCGGTTTTACCCAGGCTTACAGGATCGTGAGTGTTCTTGCGTTCAGCGTTATCTTCTCGGCATTGAACCGCGTTTTTGCCTGGCAGATTCTGGTTCCGTATAACCGCGAAAAAGAAGTGTTTTATTCTACCGCAGCGGGGGCGGTGGTCAACTTTGTGTTAAATCTGTTCTTCATCAGCAGATGGGGGGCAGTGGGCGCTGCGGCAACAACGGTAATTTCGGAATTTGTGGTTTTCCTTATGTGCACGTTCCAATGCCGCAATGTGATTTCCTACCGTGTGGTGTATCGCTATTTGTGGCAGTACCTCCTGGTGGCAGCGCTGGCAGTGCCAATCGCAGGAAAAGTTGTGCAAAGTCTGGCTGTTTCCGCGTTTGCTGGTATGGTTGTTCAAATTGTGATTTGCGTACTTTTGTACGGGGGCGGCTTGCTGTTGCTTAAAAACCCGCTGTTGAAAGAATGCGTTTCTCTTGTTACAAGCAAAATAAGCAGAGATAAAAAGTAAGGCGTGGGACGGAAAGGGGCAAAATTAAAATGAAACAGCGTCTGGCCGATTATGTGGCCGATTTTCTTGCGGCGCACGGCGTTACGGATGTGTTCAGCGTGGTGGGCGGCGGCGCCATGCATCTGAATGATGCACTGGGCCACCACCCGGCGCTGCATGTTACCTATAACCATCACGAGCAGGCAAGCGCCATTGCGGCGGAAGCCTACGCCCGCATTGATAACAAAATTGCCGCCCTGTGCGTTACCACCGGCCCCGGCGGCACCAACGCCCTGACCGGTGTGGTGGGCGGCTGGCTGGATTCTATCCCTATGTTTGTGATCTCCGGCCAGGTTCGGTACGATACCACGGCCCGCTATGCCGCGCAGTTTACCGATGGCCTGCCCCTGCGCGCGGTGGGCGACCAGGAATACGATATCACCAAATCTGTTGCCCACATGACCAAATACGCCACCATGCTGGAAGACCCGAACCAGATCCGCTATGTGCTGGAAAGAGCCTGGCACCTGGCAACCACCGGCCGCCCCGGCCCGGTGTGGATCGATATCCCGGTCAACTATCAGGGCGGCTACATTGAAACCTACAGCCTGCCC
>ERZ791573.1300-NODE-1300-length-9677-cov-2.205571_pt1 | contig 9677 bp, 7 predicted proteins | sample MGYA00509971_ERZ791573 | MGnify/ENA primary metagenome ERZ791573 (study PRJEB30046, sample SAMN00791921) | human gut metagenome | study: EMG produced TPA metagenomics assembly of the A metagenome-wide association study of gut microbiota in type 2...
AGAAGAACGTCTATTTTCATGGAGGCAGGGAGGCTAGCCAGCAGGCATATCATGTCCCGATGTTTATCTGGTATAGCCCCGTTCTTGGGGATGGCGTGGATCGCACAACGGAAAACAACATCTTTTCGACAGCTTACAATAATTACCTTATTAATGCGTGGATGGGGGTAACAAAGCCGGAACAGCCGCAAACGCTTGAGGAAGTGATTGCACACTATAAAGGAGACTCACGGGTTGTGGATGCAAACCATGATGTTTTCGATTATGTGATGCTCAGAAAGGAGTTTACAGAGGATAAGCAAGGTAACCCCACCCCTGAAGGGCAGGGTTGATGTCGAATTACTGGCCTTTGTTTTCCATATTCTCCACCTGCGGCACGCCTGAAGTGGCAGAGGAGGAGAGCAGGCCAGTTTTGGCATAACCAAAAAGTTTCTCTCGGGTATCAGTGATATCCAGATTACGCATGGTCAATTGACCAATACGATCATCTGGCGAGAACACCGAGTCGCCTTTTTCCATCGTCAGACGCTCTGGCTTGTAGGTCAGGTTCTCTGAGACGGTATTCAGGATTGAATAATCGTTCCCACGGCGCAGCTCCAGGGTAACTTCACCAGTGATCTGGCTGGCAACCCAGCGTTGCAGAGAGTCACGCAGCATCAGCGCCTGGGAGTCAAACCAACGCCCCTGGTACAGCAGACGGCCCAACTGACGACCATGCGCGTGATACTGCTCAATGGTGTCTTCGTTGTGAATACCGGTCAACAGGCGTTCATACGCAATGTGCAGCAGTGCCATCCCCGGAGCTTCGTAAATACCACGGCTTTTCGCTTCTATGATACGGTTTTCAATCTGGTCGCTCATGCCCAGGCCGTGACGACCGCCGATGCGGTTAGCTTCCAGCATCATTTCTACGTCGTCGCTAAAGGTTTTACCGTTCAGCGCCACCGGATGACCTTGCTCAAAGCGTACTGTGACTTCTTCTGCCGGGATCTTCACGCTCTCATCCCAGAATTTCACGCCCATAATCGGGTTGACGATTTTGACGCTGGAGTGGAGGTATTCCAGATCCTTCGCTTCATGCGTTGCACCAAGCATGTTGGAGTCTGTGGAGTAGGCTTTTTCGACAGACATTTTGTAGTCGAAACCGCAGGCAATCATAAATTCAGACATCTCATGACGGCCGCCCAGTTCATCAATAAAGTCAGTATCAAGCCACGGTTTGTAAATCTGCAGTTCAGCATTGGTCAGCAGACCATAACGATAGAAACGTTCGATATCGTTTCCTTTATAGGTGCTACCGTCACCCCAGATATTCACGCCATCTTCTTTCATCGCAGCAACCAGCATGGTACCAGTCACGGCGCGGCCCAGCGGCGTCGTGTTGAAATAGGTCAGGCCGCCGGTGGTGTTATGAAATGCGCCACACTGAATAGCGGCAATACCTTCGGCCACCAGTTGTTTGCGGCAGTCGATCAGACGTGCGTTCTCCGCGCCGTATTCCATGGCACGACGAGGGATCGCATCATAATCCTCTTCGTCTGGCTGGCCCAGGTTTGCAGTATATGCATAAGGAACCGCTCCCTTTTGTCGCATCCACAGCAGTGCGGCACTGGTGTCCAGACCGCCAGAAAAAGCGATACCAATACGTTGACCTACCGGGAGATGCTTGAGAATCGTCGTCATAAAATAACACCCTGCTTAATTAACTGATGATGAGCCTGGATTTCCGCTCTCACTGAATTTTTATGCAAAATAAATGAGTTTTCATTTAATCATCTTTTATCGGAGACAGGAAGAGTTTAGTGTGTTTTTTGTAAAATAATGCGCTTAAGGGGGAGCAGGAGAAGGCAAAAGTATTCAACAAATGAAAGTGAACTGGATATTCATTCACATGATTAGCAATAAACGTTGACAAAATGTGGCGTGGATCACTATAATGCCTGCAGATTTTACGTCCCGTCTCGGTACACCAAATCCCAGCAGTATTTGCATTTTTTACCCAAAACGAGTAGAATTTGCCACGTTTCAGGCGCGGGGTGGAGCAGCCTGGTAGCTCGTCGGGCTCATAACCCGAAGGTCGTCGGTTCAAATCCGGCCCCCGCAACCACTTTCCCTTAGAGTCCTTTTTCAAATATACTGTGAAGACTTCGGCCTTCGTAGTGGGATTTGAAAAAATCCTTCTGGAAAGTGCTCCAGACCGCAGTTGCGGTTATAGGGTTCAGTTATATAAAGCCCCGATTTATCGGGGTTTTTTGTTATCTGACTACAGAATAACTGGGCTTTAGGCCCTTTTTTTATGTCTTGGGGGTGGGCTTGTCCACATTAGAGCAAAAATTAACAGAGATGATTACTGCGCCAGTTGAGGCCCTGGGTTTTGAACTGGTTGGCATCGAATTTATTCGCGGTCGCACATCCACACTGCGCATCTATATTGATAGTGAAGATGGCATCAATGTTGATGATTGTGCTGATGTGAGCCACCAGGTAAGTGCTGTGCTGGATGTTGAAGATCCCATCACCGTTGCTTATAACCTGGAAGTCTCCTCACCGGGTCTCGATCGCCCACTGTTCACGGCTGAACACTACGCCCGTTTTGTCGGAGAAGAGGTGACTCTGGTTCTCCGTATGGCGGTACAAAACCGTCGTAAATGGCAGGGCGTTATCAAAGCGGTAGACGGTGAAATGATCACAGTTACCGTCGAAGGTAAAGATGAAGTGTTCGCGCTGAGTAATATCCAGAAGGCGAACCTGGTTCCCCACTTTTAATAGTCTGGATGAGGTGAAAAGCCCGCGATGAACAAAGAAATTTTGGCTGTAGTTGAAGCCGTATCCAATGAAAAGGCGCTACCTCGCGAGAAGATTTTCGAAGCATTGGAAAGCGCGCTGGCGACAGCAACAAAGAAAAAATATGAACAAGAGATCGACGTCCGCGTACAGATCGATCGCAAAAGCGGTGATTTTGACACCTTCCGTCGCTGGTTAGTTGTTGATGAAGTCACCCAGCCGACCAAGGAAATCACCCTTGAAGCCGCACGTTATGAAGATGAAAGCCTGAACCTGGGCGATTACGTTGAAGATCAGATTGAGTCTGTTACCTTTGACCGTATCACTACCCAGACGGCAAAACAGGTTATCGTGCAGAAAGTGCGTGAAGCCGAACGTGCGATGGTGGTTGATCAGTTCCGTGAACACGAAGGTGAAATCATCACCGGCGTGGTGAAAAAAGTAAACCGCGACAACAACTCTCTGGATCTGGGCAACAACGCTGAAGCCGTGATCCTGCGTGAAGATATGCTGCCGCGTGAAAACTTCCGCCCTGGCGACCGCGTTCGTGGCGTGCTTTATTCCGTTCGCCCGGAAGCGCGTGGCGCGCAACTGTTCGTCACTCGTTCCAAGCCGGAAATGCTGATCGAACTGTTCCGTATTGAAGTGCCAGAAATCGGCGAAGAAGTGATTGAAATTAAAGCAGCGGCTCGCGATCCGGGTTCTCGTGCGAAAATCGCGGTGAAAACCAACGATAAACGTATCGATCCGGTAGGTGCTTGCGTAGGTATGCGTGGCGCGCGTGTTCAGGCGGTGTCTACTGAACTGGGTGGCGAGCGTATCGATATCGTCCTGTGGGATGATAACCCGGCGCAGTTTGTGATTAACGCAATGGCACCGGCAGACGTTGCTTCTATCGTGGTGGATGAAGATAAACACACCATGGATATCGCCGTTGAAGCCGGTAACCTGGCGCAGGCGATTGGCCGTAACGGTCAGAACGTGCGTCTGGCTTCGCAGCTGAGCGGTTGGGAACTCAACGTGATGACCGTTGACGACCTGCAGGCTAAGCATCAGGCGGAAGCGCACGCAGCGATCGACACCTTCACCAAATATCTCGACATCGACGAAGACTTCGCGACTGTTCTGGTAGAAGAAGGCTTCTCGACGCTGGAAGAACTGGCCTATGTGCCGATGAAAGAGCTGTTGGAAATCGAAGGCCTTGATGAGCCGACCGTTGAAGCACTGCGCGAGCGTGCTAAAAATGCACTGGCCACCATTGCACAGGCCCAGGAAGAAAGCCTCGGTGATAACAAACCGGCTGACGATCTGCTGAACCTTGAAGGGGTAGATCGTGATTTGGCATTCAAACTGGCCGCCCGTGGCGTTTGTACGCTGGAAGATCTCGCCGAACAGGGCATTGATGATCTGGCTGATATCGAAGGGTTGACCGACGAAAAAGCCGGAGCACTGATTATGGCTGCCCGTAATATTTGCTGGTTCGGTGACGAAGCGTAATAAACTGTAGCAGGAAGGAACAGCATGACAGATGTAACGATTAAAACGCTGGCCGCAGAGCGACAGACCTCCGTGGAACGCCTGGTACAGCAATTTGCTGATGCAGGTATCCGGAAGTCTGCTGACGACTCTGTGTCTGCACAAGAGAAACAGACTTTGATTGACCACCTGAATCAGAAAAATTCAGGCCCGGACAAATTGACGCTGCAGCGTAAAACACGCAGCACCCTTAACATTCCTGGTACCGGTGGAAAAAGCAAATCGGTACAAATCGAAGTCCGCAAGAAACGCACCTTTGTGAAACGCGATCCGCAAGAGGCTGAACGCCTTGCAGCGGAAGAGCAAGCGCAGCGTGAAGCGGAAGAGCAAGCCCGTCGTGAGGCAGAAGAATCGGCTAAACGCGAGGCGCAACAAAAAGCTGAACGTGAGGCCGCAGAACAAGCTAAGCGTGAAGCTGCTGAACAAGCGAAACGTGAAGCTGCGGAAAAAGACAAAGTGAGCAATCAACAAGACGATATGACTAAAAACGCCCAGGCTGAAAAAGCCCGCCGTGAGCAGGAAGCTGCAGAGCTCAAGCGTAAAGCTGAAGAAGAAGCGCGTCGTAAACTCGAAGAAGAAGCACGTCGCGTTGCTGAAGAAGCACGTCGTATGGCGGAAGAAAACAAATGGACTGATAACGCGGAACCGACTGAAGATTCCAGCGATTATCACGTCACTACTTCTCAACATGCTCGCCAGGCCGAAGACGAAAGCGATCGTGAAGTCGAAGGCGGCCGTGGCCGTGGTCGTAACGCGAAAGCAGCGCGTCCGAAGAAAGGCAACAAACACGCTGAATCAAAAGCTGATCGTGAAGAAGCACGCGCAGCAGTACGTGGCGGTAAAGGCGGAAAACGTAAAGGTTCTTCGCTGCAGCAAGGCTTCCAGAAGCCTGCTCAGGCCGTTAACCGTGACGTTGTGATCGGCGAAACTATCACCGTTGGCGAACTGGCGAACAAGATGGCGGTTAAAGGCTCTCAGGTCATCAAAGCGATGATGAAACTGGGCGCAATGGCAACCATCAACCAGGTTATCGATCAGGAAACCGCACAGCTGGTTGCTGAAGAGATGGGCCATAAAGTTATCCTGCGTCGTGAAAACGAGCTGGAAGAGGCGGTAATGAGCGACCGTGACACGGGTGCTGCGGCTGAACCGCGCGCGCCGGTTGTGACCATCATGGGTCACGTTGACCACGGTAAAACCTCTCTGCTGGACTACATTCGTTCAACGAAAGTTGCCTCTGGCGAAGCGGGCGGCATTACCCAGCACATTGGTGCATACCACGTTGAAACTGAAAACGGCATGATCACCTTCCTGGACACCCCGGGGCACGCCGCGTTTACTTCAATGCGTGCTCGTGGTGCGCAGGCAACGGACATCGTAGTCCTGGTTGTTGCTGCCGACGACGGTGTGATGCCGCAGACCATCGAAGCAATCCAGCACGCGAAAGCGGCGCAGGTACCGGTGGTGGTTGCAGTGAACAAGATCGATAAACCAGAAGCTGATCCGGATCGCGTTAAGAACGAACTCTCCCAGTATGGCATCCTGCCGGAAGAGTGGGGCGGTGAAAGCCAGTTCGTACACGTATCTGCGAAAGCGGGTACCGGCATCGATGAACTGCTGGACGCTATCCTGCTGCAGGCGGAAGTTCTGGAGCTGAAAGCGGTACGTAAAGGTATGGCGAGCGGTGCGGTTATCGAATCCTTCCTCGATAAAGGTCGTGGTCCGGTTGCTACCGTTCTGGTACGTGAAGGTACTCTGCACAAGGGCGATATCGTTCTGTGTGGCTTCGAATACGGTCGTGTTCGTGCGATGCGTAACGAACTGGGTCAGGAAGTGCTGGAAGCGGGTCCGTCCATTCCGGTGGAAATCCTCGGCCTGTCCGGCGTACCGGCTGCGGGTGATGAAGTTACCGTTGTACGTGACGAGAAGAAAGCGCGTGAAGTTGCACTGTATCGTCAGGGTAAATTCCGCGAAGTTAAACTGGCGCGTCAGCAGAAATCTAAACTCGAGAACATGTTCGCCAACATGACCGAAGGCGAAGTTCACGAAGTGAACATCGTACAGGGTTCTGTGGAAGCGATCTCCGACTCCTTGCTGAAACTGTCTACTGACGAAGTTAAAGTGAAGATCATCGGTTCTGGCGTAGGTGGTATCACCGAAACCGACGCCACCCTGGCTGCGGCGTCCAACGCCATCCTGGTTGGCTTCAACGTACGTGCTGATGCCTCTGCACGTAAAGTGATTGAAGCGGAAAGCCTGGATCTGCGTTACTACTCCGTCATCTATAACCTGATTGACGAAGTGAAAGCGGCGATGAGCGGTATGCTGTCTCCGGAACTGAAACAGCAGATTATCGGTCTGGCGGAAGTTCGTGACGTGTTCAAATCGCCGAAATTTGGTGCCATCGCAGGCTGTATGGTTACCGAAGGTGTGGTTAAACGTCACAACCCGATCCGCGTTCTGCGTGACAACGTGGTTATCTACGAAGGCGAGCTGGAGTCCCTGCGCCGCTTCAAAGATGACGTTAACGAAGTCCGTAACGGTATGGAATGTGGTATCGGCGTTAAGAACTACAACGACGTCCGCACTGGCGATGTGATCGAAGTATTCGAAATCATCGAGATCCAACGTACCATCGCTTAAGGTTTTTAGGGTTCCATGCGGGATAAGGCGTTTACGCTGCATCCGGCATGGATTGCCTGATGTGACGCTGGCGCGTCTTATCAGGTCAACGTGAACAGCCCTTCCACCTGAAATTAATTTTAAAAAGGGGCTAACAGCCCCTTTTTTGTCAGGAGAATTTATTATGGCGAAAGAATTTGGTCGCCCGCAGCGCGTAGCGCAGGAAATGCAAAAAGAGATCGCTCTCATCCTGCAGCGTGAAATTAAAGATCCTCGCCTGGGCATGATGACCACCGTTTCCGGTGTCGAAATGTCTCGCGACCTGGCGTATGCCAAAGTATATGTGACGTTCCTCAACGACAAAGATGAAGACGCGGTTAAAGCGGGCATCAAAGCGTTGCAAGAAGCTTCTGGTTTCATCCGCAGCCTGCTGGGGAAAGCGATGCGCCTGCGTATCGTGCCGGAACTGACCTTCTTCTACGACAACTCTCTGGTTGAAGGGATGCGCATGTCAAACCTGGTGACCAGCGTGGTCAAACATGACGAAGAACGTCGTGTTAACCCGGACGACAGCAAGGAGGACTAATGAGTCGTCCTCGTCGTCGCGGTCGCGACATTAACGGCGTTTTGTTGCTGGATAAATCGCAGGGTATGTCCAGCAATGATGCGCTGCAAAAAGTGAAACGGATTTATAACGCCAACCGTGCCGGGCATACCGGTGCGCTGGACCCGCTGGCAACTGGCATGTTGCCAATTTGCCTCGGGGAAGCGACGAAGTTTTCCCAGTATCTGCTGGACTCCGACAAACGCTATCGGGTCATTGCGCGTCTTGGACAGCGTACCGATACTTCTGATGCCGACGGACAAATCGTTGAAGAACGTCCGGTAACCTTTAGCGCAGAGCAACTGGCGGCGGCGCTGGATACTTTCCGTGGCGATATCGAACAGATCCCTTCGATGTATTCAGCACTGAAATATCAGGGCAAAAAACTGTACGAATATGCGCGTCAGGGCATTGAAGTTCCGCGTGAAGCGCGTCCGATTACCGTTTATGAATTGCTGTTTATTCGCCACGAAGGCAATGAGCTGGAGCTGGAAATTCACTGCTCAAAAGGCACTTATATCCGCACCATCATTGATGACCTGGGTGAAAAACTCGGTTGTGGCGCGCATGTTATTTACCTGCGTCGTCTGGCGGTAAGTAAATATCCGGTTGAACGGATGGTGACCCTGGAACATCTGCGTGAACTGGTCGAACAAGCCGAACAGCAGGATATTCCGGCTGCGGAGTTACTTGATCCATTACTGATGCCAATGGACAGTCCAGCTTCGGACTACCCGGTGGTGAATCTTCCGTTAACGTCTTCTGTTTACTTCAAAAATGGTAACCCGGTTCGTACATCTGGTGCGCCACTGGAAGGACTGGTTCGCGTCACGGAAGGTGAGAACGGCAAATTTATCGGTATGGGCGAAATTGACGATGAAGGCCGCGTTGCGCCTCGTCGCCTGGTGGTTGAATACCCGGCGTAATGTTAACCGTCTTGCGATAACAGGTCGCTACGAGTAGAATACTGCCGCTTAACGTCGCGTAAATTGTTTAACACTTTGCGTAACGTACACTGGGATCGCTGAATTAGAGATCGGCGTCCTTTCATTCTATATACTTTGGAGTTTTAAAATGTCTCTAAGTACTGAAGCAACAGCTAAAATCGTTTCTGAGTTTGGTCGTGACGCAAACGACACCGGTTCTACCGAAGTTCAGGTAGCACTGCTGACTGCACAGATCAACCACCTGCAGGGCCACTTTGCAGAGCACAAAAAAGATCACCACAGCCGTCGTGGTCTGCTGCGCATGGTTTCTCAGCGTCGTAAACTGCTCGACTACCTGAAACGTAAAGACGTAGCACGTTACACCCAGCTCATCGAGCGCCTGGGTCTGCGTCGCTAATTCTTGCGAGTTTCAGAAAAGGGGGCCTGAGTGGCCCCTTTTTTCAAGCTGACGGCAGCAATTCACTGGAAACTAATGTATTGTTGCTATGAATGATCTTCCGTTGCAGAGGTTCGCGCGGCTAATGAGAGGCTTTACCCACATAGAGCTGGGTTAGGGTTGTCATTAGTCGCGAGGATGCGCAGAAGATCGGGTATTAACACCAGTGCCGTAAGGTACTGTCTAAGAAAGAGAAAGGATATTACATTGCTTAATCCGATCGTTCGTAAATTCCAGTACGGCCAACACACCGTGACTCTGGAAACCGGCATGATGGCTCGTCAGGCTACTGCCGCTGTTATGGTTAGCATGGATGACACCGCGGTATTCGTTACCGTTGTTGGCCAGAAAAAAGCCAAACCAGGTCAGGACTTCTTCCCACTGACCGTTAACTATCAGGAGCGTACCTACGCTGCTGGTCGTATCCCGGGTAGCTTCTTCCGTCGTGAAGGTCGTCCAAGCGAAGGCGAAACCCTGATCGCGCGTCTGATTGACCGCCCGATTCGCCCGCTGTTCCCGGAAGGCTTCGTCAACGAAGTTCAGGTTATCGCCACCGTGGTTTCTGTTAACCCGCAAGTTAACCCGGATATCGTCGCGATGATTGGTGCTTCCGCAGCACTGTCTCTGTCTGGTATTCCGTTCAATGGTCCGATTGGTGCTGCTCGCGTAGGTTACATCAATGACCAGTACGTACTGAACCCGACTCAGGACGAGCTGAAAGAGAGCAAACTGGATCTGGTTGTTGCCG
>ERZ791573.1306-NODE-1306-length-9645-cov-88.803024_pt1 | contig 9645 bp, 4 predicted proteins | sample MGYA00509971_ERZ791573 | MGnify/ENA primary metagenome ERZ791573 (study PRJEB30046, sample SAMN00791921) | human gut metagenome | study: EMG produced TPA metagenomics assembly of the A metagenome-wide association study of gut microbiota in type 2...
CTTTCTGATGGCTACCGACATCTCCTTGCTCAGTTTCTGCTGAGCCTCTTCTACCGTTTCTTCATGCTCATAGAGGGTAGAGGATACGTAGAAGATATTGTTGTTGTAAGACACCTTGTGATTGGAGAAGATTCTACAGAGCTTGCCCTGTATGCTTTCCTTTATCTTTACGGTATCCTTGTTTTCATCTATAATCCATATCTTGCCTACCATGACCGAGAGTTCATCCTTGCGGTAGGTTTCCATCAGCTGGCGTCGCAGTCGGTTTATCAGCAGGTAATATTCCATGAAGTTATCATAGATGTTCACCATGTTGTTGAACATGATGTTGCCGCTGGTCAGTGCTCTGATTCCTTCTTCTGTTATCTCGAAGTCCTCAACGTCTCGTGGCACCAGGGCGTTTACCGGATAGGTGCTCTGGCAGTAGCAGCAGGTTGACTTGGTGATAGGCGAGGTAAACGAGTTCTCGCAGTCGTTGCAGGTATATACCACGGCTGGTCTGTCATAGTCAACACCGATGTGGCGAAGTTTCTTGTGACACTTCGGACAGATGAGCATACCGCCCACATTGTAGCTGCTTTCCGGTGATACGTTGGCGCAGCTGAAGTGGTGGATGATGTTCTGTATCTTCAGGTTCGAACTTCCGCACTTCGGACAGCACTCAGTATAGAGCAGGTGAGAGTGGTTGCACTTAGGGCAGAGGTGCTCCTTGAGCAGGAAGCGGTGAATGCGCAGTGATCCGAACTCCACCATAGTGTCGATGAACATGAACATCTCGTTGAGATGGAAGAGACCCATACTGTGATAGTGTTCGAAGATTGGGTTGATATATCCCAAAGACGATTTCTCCAGCAGTCGGTGTCCCATGATTCGCTGGTCTCTTGAGAGCAGGTATCTCAGAATATTGGCAAAGAGCTGGTTAGGCTGTGTAGGACGGCTTGTTTCGCTTTTTACACCAAACTTCTGTCTTGCCAGCTTGATTTTGTCTATAATCTCGTATACCTTCTCATTGTTCATGTCGCTCACATAGGCATCGACGATATAGTCGATGATCTGTTCCTTTCCCGATAACGCCGTATTGACGAATATTGGTTTGTAGCTACATTTCCACGATAAGATTGGACTGGCTCCAAACAGTATAGCATGGAATGCACGTTCACTCTTCGTATTGATGTAAATACAATCGAAGTAGTCGGGCTGGATGTCCGGTGTCGAGTCGATATCTATATAGCTATCGATGGTGAGCACCATATCTCCACGTTTGTTTCTTCTAAGTCCAATCATTTCTTCACGTTGTCTTTGTTTTGGTCAGGTGTGACGAGCTTTGAACTTCTTATCACATTTTGATTCTTTTCCACTGGGATGGTATACATCGGCAGTGGCTTAGGGTCTAACATCGCACTGATTTTGTTCACCCTGATTCTCACCGGCAGTTTGTTGCACATCACCCAAGCCGGCACTCGCTGGTTGGGTTTGAAGGTGAATACTGCCACTACGGCATTTGCATCGTGCGAGAAGTTGCTCTGCAGGTGCTTTGGAATTTCCTCCACTCTCAGACCCACCATCTGCAGCTTAGCCTTCAGTACCAGGTCCTTGTTCACGATGACGTCAGCATCGTCAGGACTTTCCATATACTTGATTTTCTTACTAGGCACGTATGTGATGATGCCCAGGTGGCATGCTGCATAGTCGGTATGCTGGATGGTGAGCACTTCATCGCTCTTGAACACCAGTGTCTTGTCGCTCACGCTCACCTTTGAGACGTAGGCATCGGCAGGCGCACAGCAGTAGTGTATCAGACCTTGGTTGTAGATGCTGGTATTGCTGGAGTATGGCATGTCAGCACCCGCCATGCCTGCACCTCTTCTGCTCATGAAGTTATAGGTGGTGTTCTTGGCTTGTGAGTAGATGGTCACCTTGTTCATCTGCTTTCTTATTTCTTCCTCCACCTCGGCAATCTCAGCATCCAGCTGGTTGCGCTTGGTGTTGTTGGTCAGTCCGTAGTAGATGTCTGAACTTTCCGATGCCTTCTGTTTCTTCAGTTCAGCCAGTCGGGTACGCAGTACCGGAATCTCTTCTCTAGCCAGTTTGGCCTGCACTTCCATGTCGTGGGTTTCCTTTACCGCCGAAGGAATGATGTTTGGGTCGTATTGGGTTACGATATTACCCAGCAGTACGTAGGAGTAGAGCGTATCACCTTTGTGTACGGTTTCTCCCACCTCCTTGTTTACCTTCAGGACGTAGATGTCGTCAATCGCACAGATATGGTTTTCATCGAGTCTTACATATCCGTCATAGATGGCCCAGATCATTCGGGTAACGATATAGTATGCTGCCAGTACAATGATGAGGAGGAAAATCAGCGCGAATATAATCTGCTGTCTAGCCAAGCGGTGGCTTTGCGATTTCAGCAAGTCGGCCATCGCCTGTTCCTGTGGCGTGCTGTCATATTGAAACTCATTCATAGTTCGATCTCGTTGAATATATTGTTGTTGTTATAGATGTTTACTGCCTTCTCTATATTGATGATGGCGAGTCCGCGGTTCAACATCAGCTTGTACATTCTTTCCATGCTTTCCAGGAGTCCGGTATATTCTTCCATTCTCATCAGGTAGTTGTACCCGTTTTTCTGGTTTTTATATGCGAACCGTCGCATGTCGATGTATTTTCCTGTCTGCTGTATGTGGTAAGCCTCAGTGGCTATAGCCTGGTTGAGGTTTTCTATCTTTTTCAGCAGGATGTTTACCGACTGTCTGATTTCCTTCACGTCGGTGCTTCTGCTGTTCATGATAATCTCTTTCTGTGTCTCCAGTGCCTTTCTCTTTCTTGGGTTTTCGTTGTAGATAGGCACGGTGAATCTGATTCCTACATCCCCATTGTGCGAGAACTTGTCGTTGCTCTGCCAGTAGGTTGACCATCTGGCGAATGGGGTGAGTCGGGTAGTGCTGAGATAGTTGTTCAGCTTGCTTTCGTTGTTGGCTATCTCCAGCTTTGTCATTACGATTCTTGCATCCAGGCTTTCCTTGTCTACGTGTTCCCAGAGGGCTGCGGTGTCTACCACCACGCGGGTAGGCTTGATGCGGTAAATCGGTTTGTTGGTGATGTCTCTGTCTGAGCAGAGGATGGAGATGTCGTATTCCGCCTCCAGCTTGTCGTTCATCACCTTGAGCATCTTGTCGTTGCTTATTCGGTCTTTCTCCAGCATATACTGGTAAGCCTCGTTCATGATGTCGAGGTTGTCCAGCTTGTGTGCTATGACGGTACCGATATAGAAGTTATATTGTTCGGTCAGCTCATCTGCTGTCTTTTCATATATGTCTGCAGTTTGGCGCTTTTTTATTTGCAAGCGGTCGAGTTCATTGGCAAGAGCAATCTTGGTTCTTTTCTCTTTGCCTTGGTAGAACTTCGAGTTGATGATGTTCCATCCCAGTTCGGCTTGAACCTTCATCTTATATTTTGATACCTCTTTTGCGTCGTCTTCATCAGAATCGAAGTACGCATCAGGTCGGGCATAAACCTGTCCGGTCACTTCCAGACCGTTGTGTCTGTTGAGCGCTAGGTGCTCATGTGCAGTTTTCGACCAGAACAGAGAGTCGGTCTTATTGATATCAGCGTGATGCTGTTTATTGAGTCCCAGTTCTATGACTGGTGCTTTCACCCATATAGGGTTTTTGATGAGAGTGTCGAGTTGTGCGAAGCGCTGTTTAAAGTGTCTGAGTACATTATCGTTCTTCAGATTCTCATATACGAGCATCTTAGGGCTGAAACTTTTCGGCTTTTTGCCTTTCGTCTGAGCCATAGAGCTTTGTGCTGCCATGAGAAGTAGCAGAGCTGTAGTTGAGTATAGTATTATTTTTCGCTTCATAATGAGTTATTAAACACGATGAATGCAGCTGCGAGCTGTTGCAGCTGCATTCATCTCGTGTTTCTTATATTTGATAAATCACTTACTTTGTGCCATAATTGGTATTATTTCCAGATGCGGCACCATCAATGAGCTTCATGACACGGAGTCGGCTCTTACCATATGCCACATAGATATAATCTCCATCCAGTGTGACATAGTTGGCAGACATTCCTGCTTCTGCTCTCTTCTTGACAACCTTTACTGGTTTGCCGTTTTCCATTTTGTTCTTGTCAAGAACTACCAGTCCATAACTTCCGCAAGCCAGGTAGATGTAATTGGCATCGTATGTTACACCATTTGCATATCCCTGTGGAACCTTGGTGTTAGCAGTGAGCGGAGCTCCCCAGTTCCACACTTCTTTGCCAGTGGTAAGATCGTAGCAAGACAATCCCTTGGCACTTCGGCAAACGTAGATGTGGTTACCATCGATAGCTATAGTGTTCTTACCGTCGTTAGGAGCTATGCTGCTTACGTTGATAGTTCTTGCTGGTGTTGCTGTAAGAATGTCGGCACCTAATGGGAAGACCTGTAGTGTACCACTTACAGCCTCATCGTCACTTCCTACTTCGTTGTTGTAGTGGAGTGTAACAATATACTGGTTGTTCAGTGCGATGTGCTTAGCCTTGCCTGGCGTTTCTTTCTTGCCGATTAAATCCAGCGTGTTTGCATCATATACTCCGTATCCCCTGGTAGATGCCACCATCAGTTTGTTTCCGTCTCTTACGATGCAGTTCTCGTCAGATTTTTCCAAACCTTCATGTTCCCAATCTACGATGGTGAGAGGGTTCAACGTGGTAGTCTCATCGATGTCCTTTACTTCTGTGTTGAGAAGTCCGTTGCTATCTAATGCAATTCTACCCATCATACCACCATTGGTTGAGTGACCTGCAATATAAACGTATTTTGTTGCGTCTTTGCCGTCTACCATGAGGTGGTTGAAGTCGTAGAGTTCCTTCTTATCCTGCAGATATTGCAACATGGTTGTCTGGTTGTTTTCTGTTTTAAACACTTCAATACAACCGCCAGTCTTCTTGTTTGGATCTTTCTGGTTCTCTTCGTTGGTGTGGTACGACATGTATAGTTTGTCATTGTATGGCTGAATACATGTAGCAGAGATGTCGTGTGTATGATTTGTATAATCTATAACCGTAATCACATCAATCTTCTTGCCCGGTTCTGGTGGAGTAGGAGTTGGATCTGGTGTTGTTCCGTCACATGATGTTGGGACAACTGGGTCATTATACATATCATATCTTTTCGTACAGTCTGAAAGACCTGGAGCGTAAGTATAAGTTGCCGAGTTACCGTTGTTGGTAAACTTATCGCAATCCATGTAGATAACGCCTCCGCTTCCGCTAGTTCTGAAGATATAGCAGGTTGAGAAATATGCGTAGGTTCCCGGAGCAATGAGGATATTTCCTTGATCGTTACTTCCATTGTATTTTACTTCTGCTGCTCGGAAGATGGCATTAGCGTTATCTCCTTGAAGAATGACTTTACTCTCACCGGCTGGATAATATTGATTGTGACCATTGTTTTCGTTGGTGTAAGTACCCTTGCAGTCGATAACGCTGTTGTTTACCAGATAAATAGTACTTCCTGCACACTGGTCGATAGCTCCTGTCTTCAGATTGTTGATGTGTAACTCTGCTCCATTTGAATAGAGGACTGTCTTGTCTGTAACTTCAAAGGAGCAAGCATAAAGCTTTGGAGCTGAACCTTGAATGGTCAGCTTGTTGGCTTTTGCCTTTCCGTTGATGTTCATGATGCAGCCGTCTATCTGTATATCCTGGTTTTCTGTACCAAGCAAATCGCCTTGAATATTGATTTTGGCATCAGACTCAGTTGCTAGTTTACCTACGTTGGCATCGCCGCCCACATAAAGCAATCCTTGAACTTTCAGTTCATTTTTTACTTCAATGTTTCCGGTAGTAAAGTAGGCATCCCCTTTTTCCAGATACATGTTGGTGCCCTCTTTTTTCAGAGTTCCACCATAATTGTAGCAATAAATTCCTGAATTCTGGAAGAGTGCAGTATTATTGTTGTCTATATGTAATGTTCCTCCTTCGAGGATGTAGATTTTTCCTTTTTTGTTAGCACCGTTGACCCAGGTAGAACATCCCCATATATTTTTTGTGGACAGTTCGCCTTCGATAAACAGGGTGGCTCCATTCAGGTTGAGCTCGCTGCTTATTTTTGTGCCTTTCTTGATGATGTAGGTCTTGGAACCATCCAGTCCCTTACATCCATCGTTATTCTTGATTTCGATAGCTTCGTCATGGCTAGGCAAGCTAGGCATTCCGTAGACGTCGCTTAGGTTGGCTGTAGTTGCGCCAGCAGCTCTTGTTGCTGCTTTCGCTTTGTAGTTGATAACGCTACCTGCTAATTCCTGAGGGTCGGTGATGGATGTCACTTCTTCACCTATTATGTTTTTTGTGACTTCACCAGGGTTTGGAACTAAAGGGTTGTCATTAGAATCGCTACAAGATGCCAGGAGCATTGCTGCGAAAGAGAAAGTAACAAGTTTTGTAAAATGATGTTTCATGTTAATCTTTCTTTTGTCGTTTTGGTATTAAAAGTTTTGATCTTTTTTGGCTATATTCCTAGCTCTTAAAGATTTAATTCTCCCACACTCTTTTGGTGAGTGTGGGAGAAAAGAATTATTTAGTTGATTACTTTGTATTTACCAACTTGAAGATCTGAACACGGCTGCGACCGTAAGCTACACAGATGTAACCATTATATAAGGTTACGTAGTTAGCTGAGTTGTAGCTCTCCTTGCCATCATAGAAGGCACGGCGACGGGCAACAACATTCTCACCCTTAGCCTTGGTCTTGTCCAATACTACGAGACCGTAACCACCACATGCTACATAGATGTATTTTGAATCTACAGCAACACCGTTTACGCGACCGATAATCTTGTTGCTTTCGCCTACAGGAGCATCGAATAATACTGTACCATGGCCATTTGCATCGTAGCGAACAAGTCCGCCGTCACCCTGACATACGTAAAGGTTTGTACCGTCTACAGCGATGGTGTTCTTGCCATCAACAACACCCACTTTACCTTCTGTAGTATAGCTCTGAGGATTTTCCAAATTAATGTTGTCGAAGATGTTGACAGTACCTGTTGTTGTACCATTTGCCTCCAAACCATAGAGCTTGTCATTGCCAACAGCAACGAACTTCACATCGTTTGTTGTGAGGTGTGGTGTACGCAGGGTGAATGTAGAGTTGTAAACCTGATAACCCTTGTTTGTTGCCAAAACGAAGTTATCTTTATACTTAACTACGCTATTGGCATCAATGCCATTGTTTGGATTAGTCTTATCAATAGGGTAGGTAACGAGTTGGCTCTTACCCATCAATCCATTTGCCAGTTGTACATAACCCAAGAATGCACCTTCCTTGTAGGTTGTTGCTGCAACATAGAAGCGGCTGCCGTCAATCATACCATAGTTTACATCCAATCCTCCCTGAGCTGTTACTGCCTCATCGAGAATAAGTGATTTGCCGTCGATATGAGCAACTTCCAATCCGCCACCCATATGGTTTTTGTCATTGCCCTGAGTGTGGTATGTAACATACAACTTGTCGTTAGCAGCCTGGATAGATGTTGCAGAGAGGGTATTCTCTTTAACTCCAGCTGCAGAGAACAAATCCAGTTTTGGCTTGATGCTCAAATTTTCTGTTGTTGCTGTTAACTCATAACCGTAATGCTCGTTATCGGCATCCTTCAACTTAACCAAATCACCAGTGGTAGCCTTGTCGTAGTCGAGGTATGATGCTGCGATGTCAAGATCCTCTGCTGTAGGAATCTGGTTCTCGCCATTAAAGCATTTTGTGAACTGGAACAGGAAGGTAGCACCTTCTGCAGGAGTATCGAATGCCTGGATGTTTTCTGCACCATCGTTGTGGAACTCGTCTGCCTTAACAATAGCTAAACCGCCAGCTTTTTCCAGGCTGATTTGGCCTTTTGCATCGTTATAAGAGATAAGCTTGTTAACATTGATAACGCCCTTGTCCGCAATGTTGATCTTGCAGGCACCCTTCAGGATGAGCTGTGCTTCACCTACCTTAGTTACCTTCTTGTGGGTATCCTTTTCGTTCAAGGTAACATTGATGTAGTCGGCATCAATCTGTGAACCGGCATTCATGGTCAATATATTGGTAACCTTGATTGCGCTGTTGTCGCCAGCCTTCAGATAACCATTTGTGTTGAGGTTCAGATCAGCTGTCTTCAGGAAACCGCCGATTTGCAGGTTACCATTGATGTTAACAGTGGTAGCATTCCAAACGTGAGCTGATGCGTATATATTGGCACCTTCTTCAACGTTTACTTCTGTACCACGGATAGAACCGATGATACATGCCTTTGAACCAGCCTTGAAGGTGATTTTCTGTGTAGGACTTGTCTTGTCTGCTGTAAGCTGTCCTAAACCGGACTTGAGTTCCTTTGGTTTAACTGCGTTGCCATTTTCATCAAGGCCGCTGGTAATACCTCTCCAAGATGAGAATAACTTTCCTTCAATAATGATGTCTGTTGCAGGGTCTTCAGTCTTGACATAACCAAGTTCGTTATAGACAGTAACTCCCTGCTTGATCATTGTACCTGTGCCCTTGAAAATCAGGGAACCGCCCTGCTTTACAACGATTGTTGCGTTTTCGAAAGTATTTGCAGAATATATTAATTTTGCACCTCCATTTACGAAGATAGTTGCATTCTTGATAGTGTTTTTTGAGAAGTCACACTCACCAGCAGATTTCTTTAAGTAGAAAATTCCATCTTTTAGGTTGTCGTTACCTAAAGCCTGAGTAGCCGTAGCAGGCTGCTTTGGTATCGTGTTCTCTTTGTCTTTGTTTCCCTCGTTTTCCTCGTAGAGTTCAGTTATGAAATTTGCGTCACTGGCTGCTCTTGTACCAAAGAACTTACGGGCATTAGCTGTTGTGTTCTTGTAGTTGATGACGCTAGAAAACAGAGACTCTCCGCTGTTAGTGAGGTCGAGAGTTGTGGCATCTACCTTAGCTGGAGATGAACCTCCTGTAGGATCACTTGTGTTGTCGCTACATGATGCGAATACGAATGCCGCCAAACCGATGGCAGCAAGCTTAGAATTGAATAATTTCATATCTATTTTAGTTTAAATTGTACTTTCAGTTTTTGTTTGATTCCATTTACTTATATTTTTGTCCTCAAGCTCGTTGCTTTTTTAGGGTGGTTTGACTATCATCATCTCGCATACACTCACAAGTGGCTCTTAGACGCTGCAAATTTAATGAAATTATTTCATAAGTAGTAGTTTTCTAAGGTTAAATAAACTTAATTCGCTACTTTTTGTTCTGATACTCATTAGGTTGGTTTGTTGTGGGCAATAACGAATAGGCTCTTCCGCTTGTCAAACGATAACTATTTCTGAACTCATTAACCCGAAAATTACTCCGAAAGATAGCAGAATATCTCCGAAGAATGCGAAAATATCTCCGGAAGATAGCAGAATATCTCCGAAGAATAAACCAGGAAAACAAATGTTGGGAATACGATGATGGATATGTGTTGTGGTGAAGGGTGAAGGGTATATTTTAAATCTTATATATATATTCTTTTTTTAGGATTTTTGGAAAAACCGGAAAGTCAGAAAAATGAAAAAACGGATTTTTTCCCTTGCCGCGCGTATATATAAAAAAAGAGTTTTCAAACCTTCACCCTTCACCTTTTTATTTAACGTTTTATGTGT
>ERZ791573.1311-NODE-1311-length-9611-cov-2.447468_pt1 | contig 9611 bp, 10 predicted proteins | sample MGYA00509971_ERZ791573 | MGnify/ENA primary metagenome ERZ791573 (study PRJEB30046, sample SAMN00791921) | human gut metagenome | study: EMG produced TPA metagenomics assembly of the A metagenome-wide association study of gut microbiota in type 2...
TGCCGGGGGGATGCGCGGAATGATTGAAGTCTTTCAGACGGCGTTCTGTACCGGATTAATTCTGTTGCCGGGCCGCTTTCAGTTAACGATGCTGTTTAGGATAAGGCGCTTATTATATTCAAATAAAATAACATCTACAGAATTTTCAGTTACTATATCTTTAATTTTTTCAAGAAAATTGCTTTCTGTCCAATAGTCATCGCTATCAATAAATAATATAAACTTACCATTTGCGTGATCAATTCCATAGTTTCTACTATAACTGGCCCCATGATTCGTATTATTAAACAATACTATTCTCTTATCTTTTTTTCTATAATCCTCTAGAATTTCAAGAGAATTGTCGGTACTCCCATCATTGATAACAATAATTTCAATATTCTTGTAAGTTTGATTAGTTATAGACAACAAACATTGATGCAAATCATCAGCAGTATTATAAACCGGTATGACTATCGAGACCAATTCATTCATTTCCCGTCACCGCCTATCTTTTTTTCAATAAATCCACCAGCCTTTTGTATAAATAAACGCATACCTCCAACTTTATAAGCAGCATATGATTTAGAAATCTTATCTTTCATAATATTGGCTAAACAGTTAGGCAAGCTCTGGTATGCACTTTGATAAGCTTTACTTAACAGGATATCTTTCTCATTTCTCCATGCCCCATTAAACAAGTGAACCGCATACGAGTTTTCTGTAATATTCAGTTCACCAGTCGAGCCGTTTAAAGGACAAAAATAATCCTGGGGATAAACTGTAATATTGTCAAGTTGTTGAAATTTATTATTATATTTGATTCCATGCCTTTCAAAAACCGCCCCCAATATGACCGGATTAGGTGTTAAGTCCATTTCCCCATTATCCAATAAGAAATGCCTCCCATCATAGCAGTGCAATAATTCTTTAAAGAATGGGTTATGTTGTTCTGAACCCAAAAGCCAAACTCCAATGTAATCTTTACTTTCAAAACCGGTAAATGCCCGATTCGCTAATAAATCATCGAAATTTTTAAGTACTTTGATATCACTGTCTAAATATATTCCACCATAATTGTATAAAGCATACAATCGCACTATATCAGACACAAAAGCATACTTCTTTTTGCTCATTGCTTCATTAGCATAAGGGAATTTTGTATAATCAAAATTACTACAATCCCATTTTATTACTCTATAATTAGGAAGTTTTTCCTTCCATGAATCCAAACATTCTTGAATTAAATCAGGATATGGTTCCCCACTCATCCAGCAAAAATGAATTATTTTAGGTATCATTTGTACCCTATCCTTTCAAATACAAAGTTTTAAATTTTAGCCCTTAACCCTCTGATTCTCCCTCTTAAAGTATTCATCCTATACTTAGCAAGGTAAAAATCCAGTTTCATGAATGCTAATACAGAACCTCCAAGCGGCCTTATCATACAAAGTAATTGACTTTTTTTATCATAATGATGTTTTTTTAGAACATAACCCATACCGCCACCATACAATAAAGCCCTACTCAAATCATTTTTATTGCCGGCTGCTGTTTTTCTAGGATGAGAAATTATCAATTTTGAGACATATCTCATCTTGAAATTACGCTTTAGCGCACGAATCAAATAATCTGTTTCTTCTCCGGAGCCATAAACCGTTCCACTCCCCACACCAAGCATCTCATCAAAAGCCCCAACTTTTTCAATAACCTGCCTCTTAAAGAAAATAGTAAATGAAATTCCTGCATTCCAAACATTATCTAAATTTACCATAGTATCATTTTTCAAAAAACTTCTAACAAGAGGAATCCCGTTAGAATCTACCGGTTGTCCGCTAACAATATCACTATCACTTTGAAGGAAGAAATTGTTTACCTGCTTTAAAGTATCCCTGGAATACCAGCAATCATCATCCGGAAATCCCACAATATCATTTAATTTACCATATTGAATGGCCAGATTTCTTGCATGGGAAAGACCTTTTTCCTGAGTTCTTATATAATTAATCTGAAATGAATCACAATATTCTTTATATAGTTTAAACACGCGATTATCGCTATTTTGATCAATTAATACGACCTCAAAATCTTGATAGCTCTGCCTTTTTAAGCTTTCAAGCATTCTGCGGACTTCGTCAGATCTTCCTAACGTTGCTAAAATAAGGGTAAATTTCATAAGCTCTCCTATACGTCTACGACAATATTATGAAAATCAACATAATCCTAGCTTCTAGCCGCACTCTCTTCATTAATACTTGATATTTTGGTTAAGATATCATCCGCACTGATTTCCTTCATGCAGATATTATCACTACACTTTGCATAAGATTTTCCGTCATAGCAAGGACAGCATGAGTACTGCTTGTGATTCCAAAAGAGGTAGACATTTTTTCTGCGAGGAACTTTCTCATAAGGATTTGTAGGGCCAAAAATAGCAATTAAATGACACTTTGTCATTCCGGCAAGATGCATAGGACCAGAGTCGTGTGTTACAACAAAATCAGATTTGGAAAATAAATAGAGAAGCTGATTCAAATCAGTTTTGCCAACCATATTGATAATATTAAGTCCACTAAAATAAGGAAGAATCCATTCGTCGCTTTTAGCACCAGAAATAACAACAGTATAACCTTTATTCATTAACTTTATGGCGAGTTCGACATAATTATTGATTGGCCATCGACGGCAAAAGTCATCTGCCAATAAATTCTTAGCTCCGCCTGGAGTCAATGTAATAATTTTATGACTACCCGCTAGAAGTGCATCAATAAGATTATCTTTTAACGGTGAATATTGAAAAGCTGGAATAGGCCTTTTTTTATTCATATCTTCGTTAACAAGCCGAACATATTCATCTGTATGATGACGAGATGGGATAGGCCAAGTCTTGCCAATAGTATGATTAAAAGAAGTAATCTTGTTTGCCAAAGTAAGTTTGGTAAGAATTTGGTATCTGGGATCTGCATGTCCTATTGCAATCTGATCAAAGTGCCTGAATCCTATCTTCTTCCATGCCTTGATAACTTCGATAATCTTTTCTGTTTTGGAGCCGGTAAGAAGTTTTTTCTTATTTAACGTAATGACTTCATCAACCGGTGCCATTTCTACGATTGATTTGACAGACTTGCCACAAATCCATGTAATATGGCTATCCGGATACCTTCTTTTTATTTCCACAGCCATAGGTAATGCCATAATCACATCACCAATAGCAGCAATCTTTACTATCAAGAATGTCTTCATCATAATCATCCATTATTCTTTTTTTCTATTAGTACTACATCATTTACGAAGTCTGAGAATCTTTTTCTGAATACGGAGATTGCAAATTTTTCAGCATTCTCTCTGCAGTCTTTTGCAGTAATATCCTGTGAAATCTCTTCAAAAGAAGAAACGGCATCCACAAGGTCCTGTACTTTTTGGTTAGAGAAGAAAATGCCTGTCGGTTTTTCCATTTCTCCATAGCCCCTTACAGTTTCAAGAGAACCACCTTTGCCATAGGCAATAACCGGTGTACCGCAGGCCTGTGCTTCGACTGGAGTAATTCCAAAATCTTCTTCTGCAGCAAAAATGAAGGCTTTAGCACGCTGCATATAATCCTGAAGGACAGAATCAGGCTGATACCCCATAAGCTTCACGTTTGGGCCAGCCAGCTTCTTTATCTTATTAAAGTCCGGCCCCTGCCCAATAACAATTAATTGTTTATCAGGCATTTTTGAGAAGGCCTCAACAATGAGATCCATTTTTTTATAAGGTACCATTCTTGATGCAGTTAAGTAAAAATCTTCTTTTTTATCGCAGAAAGTAAATTTATCTACATCGACAGGTGGATATATGACTTCTGCTTCTCTGCGATAGCACTTCCATATACGTCTTGCGATAAAGTGCGAATTGGCAATGAAGTAATCAACGCCATTGCTGGTCCTAGTATCCCAAATCCGCATGTAATGCATAATAAGTCTGGCGATCTTGCTCTTCAGTCCATGAGTCAGTCCGGCTTCCCGTAAGTATTGATGCTGTAAATCCCATGCATACCGAACAGGAGAATGCACATATGAAATATGGATCTGGTCCGGTCCTGTCAGTACGCCCTTAGCCACGCAATGGGAGCTGGAAATAACTACGTCGTATCCGGATAAGTCAAGCTGCTCAATAGCAATTGGCATAAAGGGCAGATAGTTCCTATACTTTTTCCTTGCTCTAGGCAAATTCTGAATGAATGTGGTCGTTACTTTCTTATTTTTTATAAAATCTCTCTGACCTTCCGGAAGGAAATCCACTACTGCAAATAAATCCGCCTCCGGAAAGACATTCAGCATTTGTTCAAGTACTTTTTCAGCTCCGGCATAAGTTACAAGCCAGTCACAAACTATGGCTATCTTCATTATTTTTTCGTTCTCCCATATATATCATCGAAACGAACAATATCATCCTCTCCCAAGTATTTACCATTTTGCACCTCTATAATAGCCAACGGAATTTTACCTGGATTTTCTAATCGGTGCTTAACCCCAATCGGAATATAGGTGCTTTCATTTTCCCGGAAAATGACGGTCTTGTCACCAAGCGTGCATTTGCCGGTTCCGCTAATTACTGTCCAATGTTCACTTCTGTGATAATGCAGCTGAAGACTAAGCTTTCCACCCGGTTTTATTTCAATGCGTTTAACCTTGTACCCGGGACCTTCAGCCAAAATCGTATAACTTCCCCATGGACGATACATTGTCACATTTTCGGAAATTTCCTTCCGTCCCTGAGACTTGAGTTTTTCCACAAGATGTCTAACTTTCTGTGATTCACCTTTTTTTGCAACAAGCAGAACATCCGGTGTATCAACTACCATCAGATCTTGGAGCCCGATTCCACATATCAGCCTATTCCCACCTAAAATCATGGTGTTCTTGCAATCTTCAGACAAAATATCTCCAACCAGGGCATCACCATTGCTACTAGAAAGGACATCTGAAATAGAGTCAAAGCTTCCAATATCATTCCAATATATAGATCTCATAGGAAGTACATATATTTTGTCTGATTTCTCAGCAACTGCATAATCTATGGAAATATCCGGCATATCCACAAAAGAAGATTCTGTTTTTTCAAAACTTTCATCAGCTAATCGAACAATATCAGGCGCGTATTTCTCCATTTCCCTTGTCATGCAGATCATGGAAAAGACAAACATTCCTCCGTTCCAGAAATAGCCTCCTGCCTGCAAATACTTCTCTGCTGTATTATAATCAGGCTTTTCTTTGAAACTTTCTACAATATATCCATCGCCATCGGAAACACCGGCATGGATATAACCATATCCTGTCTCTGGACGCGTAGGTTCGATGCCTAAAGTGACAATTCTTCCCTTGGATGCCATTTGAATAGCCTTTTTTACTAAAATCTTAAATTTATCATCGGGATGAATCAAATGGTCAGACGGTGTCACAAAAAAGGTCTCATCATCAGAAGAATTTAATTTATCTCTACTGTAGCTCATTGCTAAAGCAATAGCAGGAGCAGTATTCCGTCCAACAGGCTCGCAAATGATATGCGCATTGGCTGCTCCTATGGCCTGCATTTCGGATTCCACATGAAATTTATACTTATCATTCGTCACGATGATGAAATCATCATAAGATACTACGCCTTTAAATCTTTCCACTGTCTGCTGCAGCAAAGATTTACGTCCTGCAATATGAAGAAACTGCTTTGGAAAGCAAGAACGGGAAAGCGGAAACAGTCGAGTACCGCTTCCTCCTGCTAAAATAATAACTTTCATTATATTACTCCTCTGTATGATTAACTATAAGATTTGTTATTCTGATTATCTGATGCTTAGTTCATATCTTACAGCATTCTAGTACGCCCCTTTATGGCTCAATACCACCGCCACGGTTCTCCAGAGCAGCACCATATCCAGCCATACGGACCAGTTGTGGACATACCAGCTGTCCATATGGACTCTTTCCGGATAGTCGATATCGCTGCGGCCGCTGGTCTGCCACATACCGGTGATGCCGGGAAGGACGGAGTAGTATTCTTTGATATATTTCCCATATCTTGGCACTTCTGCCTGTACGATAGGTCGGGGTCCCACGAGGCTCATTTCCCCTTTCAGCACGTTCCAGAGCTGGGGCAGTTCGTCGAGGCTGGTTTTTCTGAGGAAGGCGCCGCTCTTTGTAATGCGGGGATCATTCTTCAGCTTGAACTCCTTATCCCACTCCGCCTTGGCTTCCGGGTCGGTGGCCAGGAGGTGTTCCAGCACTTCCTTCGAGTTCACGCACATGGAGCGGAATTTATAGCAGTTGAATTCTTTGCCGTTCCGGCCGACGCGGCGGTGCTTAAAGATGATAGGTCCGGGCGAGTCTTTATAGACCCATAGAGCGATAGCCAAAAAGAACGGCGAAAGACAGATAATCCCCAGGCTGGTACAGATGACATCAAAGACGCGTTTAACAGCCCGATTGTACCAGAGAGCCAGGTTGTTGCGGAAGCTGAAGGAAACGATATGGCCGTCGATGAGGCTTTCCGTATCGAGCGTCGCCAACGGCAGGCTGCCCATATCGGGGATAAAGGCGACTTTCTTGACCAAAGGCTGGACGCGATAGACGATGTCCTGGACAGCGTCGTTGCTGAGGCCCGGTGCAATGACCATGACGTGCTGGACCCCGGTCTGGCGGATGACATCTTCGGCATCTTCAAAACGGCCTAAATGAGGCATCACGGCCGCTACTTTCGCTTCTGGCGTATAGTCTTCCAGATAGCCGATGAAATCATAGCTGACGCCCGTATCGTGCTTAAAATAATCCAATACGATGGCTGCTGTCTTACCGGCTCCCATGATGAGGACCGGCAGCTGGAGCAGTTTGAAATGCCCCAGGATATGTTTGACGATGTATCGTTCGGCTACCAGGAAAAGGAAAGAGGTCAGCCACAATAAGGCCACAAAGAGCCGCGACGTCGAGGCTGCCGTCTGGGCGATATAAATGAAAAAAATCAGTAAGGCGACGGCATAAAAGACGGATTTAAAAAGGCCGGAAATGACCTGCCAGAACTGCATACGTCGCGTATAAAGATGATGTAGTTGCAAAAAAAGGATGTATACGACTGGCACGATGACATGGATACTGAGCCAGGAAAGATGAAAATGCGTTTCGGGAACGAGAAAATCCCGCAGTCCATAAGATGCATACTCGGCCAGCCAGATGGCGATATAATCGGCAATAACTAAAACAATCGGCAGGAGCTCATTGCTGTATTTATTTTTAATAGAAATAGACCCTTTCGTCGATAGCGTCTCCAAAACAGCTCCTCCTCTGATAATAAGTCATAGCAAAAGAGGCTGTCGCAACATGTGCGACAGCCTCTTTTGAGTTTTAAAAAGGGACCACGCATGATGGTAGAAGTCTCCGTACGACAGTCCCTTTCTACGTCGTTAGCTAAAAGAAATAGGGATCTTGCCCAAAGGCAGAAAATAGCATATAAGCTACTCTTCCCATGCAGACATCTATGATTTTAATTATAGCTAAAATTTAAATATCTGTCTACTTTTCCAACATTTCGGGTGGTGTTAACTCTACGATAATAAATCACATTTTATATTTTATTTATTTGCATTTAAAATCTGTTCTTAATTTATCAAGCATTTCTATGATATTTCTCGAAACCTTTAAATGTTTTTTCACATCACTATCACTAAAACTAATGTCCTCTCGATAATCAGCTTGAACTCGTCTGCACTTCAACCGCTCTAAATTGAGCCCTAACTTTTTGCATTTCCGTTGAAAGTCAAGGCTTTTCTTCTTCATATCTTTTAAGCCGGAGATAACCTTTTCATGTTCGCCCCCTACCTGATGGCTTTCCCAATGATTATCCTGCAAAAAAATTTGGGCACAGTGAAAAGCGGCATAATAAGCTCGACTCACAATAATACGGTACTTTGTATTATCATCGTCCTGCCAAAAGGTATCTTTACACAACGCTTCTGAAAAAGTTAAAAATTTTTTCCAATCGTATTTCATATAAACATCACATCAATTACAATATGCTTCAACTCATCAATATGATCAATAATCCATGCCTCATCTAAAGCATCTAAAAGATCTGATGCTTTATCTACTGACAAAGATGTTTGAATAAGTAAAAGAATCTTCCCTTCTCCTGCCCCATCAATATCAAGTATCAGTTTTTCTTCTGGAAAATAGTCTCGTATATGTTTCTCTGCTGTAGTAAGGACATTTGTTAGGTCATAATAACGCAGGAAGTTTTCAGCTGCGTCCGTCATAAAAAAATCACGTTTAAGTCTATCGATAGAAGAAAAATCAAGGCTCGTGTTCGTTTGCCTCTGATTGACCACAGTATTATACACTTGAGAATATGGCATCGTCATCATTCCTGGTGAAAGTAAAATCGCACTAGCTACAAAAGCTGCTGCCACAGTATTGGTTTTGGTCTTATCAAAGGGATTATGTATGGTACTCACCATATGGCCAATTCTCCTTTTTCAATTTCTGCTAAATGCTGCATGACGACTTCATGATAAAGTTTCATCGTTCCTTGGATAATAGAGCGATTAGCATACTTACTTTCTTTACTGTAATTGGCCCAATAACGGCTATTAATATCTAGTTGCACTCCCAAACATTCCTGTTGTAAATCTTTTCGTGCATTATTAATCGTTGTATTGATATAATATACTTCATCTTTTACATAGGTCAATTTGCTAAGCACATCGAATATATGGTTCTTCGATACGTGTTCACGATACATATGTTGCAAAATATACGCTGTAGGTTCGGCAATTTGTTCATCAACAAATTGAGTAACAATGCCGTTAAAAAATATTTTATCATTTGCTATTTCCATAGCAACCTCATCTAAAACAGAAATTCTTTTTTTCATATACTGATAACACTTATCAAAATCATTCCAATATTGGTCATCAAACTTAATATTCAAACAAATCTGCCTCAAATTCACTTCCAAGCTGGAATGTCCATTGGAAGATACAGCAATAATCCGTGGCAATTCCGAAGGTACTGGAACACTATCTGGTAAGCCAACAACAGTATATGCTTTTTTATTAAAAAAAGGAGCAAGTTTTTCTTTAAATACATTAATATAATCAATTAAATCAGCATTTTCTTCAAAATTAATCACATATTGTGAATAAACCTGTTGTAACATATTATCACCTTTATCAATTGTATAAGTTCTCTTTTGGGACATTTAACAGTAGCTATCAAATATAGTCAGGAAAGTATAACTTTTTATAGGTTCTAGAAGCAAACTGATCCGTCATTCCACCGATATGGTCAGCCACCATTCGAATAAACATCGCATCCTTTTTCAACTCTTCATCGTTCATCTCTGCCCGATTAAAAGACCGTCCTTTAAGCTTAAAATATTTTTCCAGCATATAATCAGGAAGCTGCTTGGGATGAACATAAAAAGCTTTAAATAACTGTTTAATCAAATATTGCGCTTTTGAATCAGAAATACTGACTTCTTCTGAATAAATAATTCTGTCATCCATCCATTTTTTTAGTTGTTTGACGAGTTGTTCAATGCTATCCGAAAAAAATACGCACTGTTCTTCAAATACCATTTCATTCTGCATATCACGTTCTTTAAGATAT